>Ga0209702_10000780_pt1 | contig 65968 bp, 116 predicted proteins | sample FRY01_FD_187210 | JGI IMG/M metagenome (GOLD analysis project Ga0209702, IMG submission 187210) | Freshwater microbial communities from Lake Fryxell liftoff mats and glacier meltwater in Antarctica - FRY-01 (SPAdes) (version 2) | ecosystem: Environmental > Aquatic > Freshwater > Ice > Glacier... | reverse complement strand
CGGCCCCGCCGGTTACCAATATGGTGAAGGGTTTCGCCATGTTTTCTAAATCCCCATAATGTTCGTCATCGGCTGTATAATGCTCTGGTGTCTCCAACCGGTTAAACGCGGTCGCCGATGGATACAAATATGCCATCATTTCATTGGCTTTAAAATCTACAAACCCTAAATCTAGGGGTTCATTGCCGTATTGTTTATCATGCCTCAAAACTCCTTTGAGATGTAGCATATCGGTCTATCCAATATGTTATATTTATACTAATATTCTAGTAGTGTCAACTGTTAATTTAGAACATTTGTAGTTCTAGGAAGTTCAACATTCAGTGATTTCAAATAATCAAGCATTACCAAATATTCTTTCACCGGTAGGTAGAATAATCACTACCGGCTTTGAAGTCTTTATTGCAAATCGTACAGTAGACCACGTTCCCGATCTTAATTGTTCAGTCATTTCAGCAGGAAATGCAAATATGCCGCTACTGGCTTTCACAATTTCTTTATTTCTAGCGAGATAATCAAGTGGAACATCAGCTACAGCCGAAGCTAGGAATGCTCTCTTATTGGATGCAATTGGAGGATGGAGATATATTTTTCCATACTGGACCCATATATCTCCAAGTTGAGCATCACCACCAATGCAATCGCCATTGTGTTGCCAACCATAACCCCTTTCAGCTAAAGTAGAAAAAATAGATTCTGCTACTTCAAGTTGAAGATTGGTTAGGCCGCGTTGTGTTGCGGTTATTCCAAAGTGTTTCAAATTATCAAGCATCAATAGTAAACTTTATATGTTTTTTCTTAAGTTCAAATTCACCAAGTTCTACAGGTCTATTCCAACCGTTTTTCTTTGCCTGTCCAACAGAATCAAACACACCAAGTTCAACAACAACATGTGCCATTAGTGTTTTACCTTCTTCAATCAATCGTGAAAGTTGAAATATGATAAGTGGTTGAACTGCTTCACCATTAGAATCGAAATCTAATACACTACCATCAGCACAAATCATTGGTGTTTTATTAGAATTGTTATGTTTCAACTTTTCATTGAAAGCAACAATACCACCAACTCCCCAGAAATCTTCATTATCTGGATGAATAAACGTGAAAATCTCATCGAATATTTCGACATCAATAGACATATCTTTTTCCCAAACAAAGATGGGGAATGTTTCTTCGATGGTTTCTTCCCACTCAATACCCAAGCGGTCCGTGCAATAGTTCGCTTACCAATAATATAATGTGTAAAGCCCATTTGAAGGGTTCTATGATTGTGTGATATTATTTTCATCATATGTTCTTATATACTATTTCTAAAAGAATGTCAACAAAAAAAGAGGGGACCGAAGCCCCCTCTCTTAGATTAATTATTACTTACCAATTTTTCTTGTGGCACTAACCGCATCATCTACAACAGATGGTTTACGAATTGGAGAACCTTGAGTATTCTCTTTCTTTTCAGGTTGAGTCGTCGAGCCGATCAACTTATCGACTAGTGCTTTACCCTTATCAGATTGAGCCAGTCCTTCCAACATACCAGCGATAGATGTTCCGCCAGCTGAAGTAAATACATCAGCCAATCCACCCATACCGTTCTGTACATTACCAGAGTTCGCGATGACTTTCAGATCAGCCTTAGACATAGCGGTTGCCATTTCCTTACCAACAACTTCGGTAGCTTCAACTCGGCGTACTTCGATAAGGTACTGTTGATACCCTTCGTTAGAGCCGATTTCAGTAGCCAAAGTAATTTGAGCATTAACCGGAGCCAGTAGCATTTGCTTTTCAGCATCGGCCCTTGCACTACCAAGAGCAAGAACACCTTCAGCCTCCTTAAGAGTAGACTGTTTCGCACCTTCAGCAATTTGAATGGTAGATTCCCTTTCAGCTTCTGCTCGGATAATCTGAGACTCTTTCATAGCTTGAGCATCAACAACCTGAACCTTTTGGTCCTGTTCAGCTCTAACAACCGCAACGTCGCGGTCGATTTCAGCCTGTCGAACACCTTCAACCAAACGAACAGCCATGGTGCGTTCGGTAGTAACCTTGGCTTCAGTCTGAACTTCCTGGTTAGACTTTTCCTTAGCGATACCAACAGACTGGTTCTTTTCAGCTTCACGCTTACCAACAGTAGCTTCAGCTTCGATCCGTGACATTTCAACAGCGCGATTAGCTTCAATTTCCTTGGTTTCAGCAACTTGGTTATTACCAGCAACTGTTTCACGACTTTCACGCGAGATACGTGATTGTTCTTTAGCCATGATATCAGAGATAACAGATGAACTATCGGTGTCACGAATATCCATGAATTCGATCATTTTCACTGTGGTAACACCCCATTCACCAAGTTGCGCAACGACTTCGTTGGTAAATTCTTCACCAAGTTTAGCGCGGTCTTCCATGATTTCCTCGAGTTTATTAGTAGCCAATACACGACGTACTGTACCTTCGAGAACTTCAGTAAGCTGACCATTCAATTCATTAAAGTTTGCTACACGTTCTGCTGCCATATTTGGTTTTTCAATGCGAAAGAATGCAGTAACATCAACAACGAATGGAAGACGTCCAATATCATATGCCGAATAGTTTGTTAGACTAATAGCAAAAACCGATAGTGGATATTCAGTTACGGTAATACCAAACCGTGGAATTGATGCTGGAATTTTGTAGTAAACGTTACCACCGTCATGTCCTACACCGTGAATAATAGTCTTTTTACGGTATTGAACGATATGTACTTGGTTCGTTGGAACAACTTTACGCCAAATAAGCGCGAGGAAGATACCAATACCAAAAATGCATGCTGCAATTACAGCGCCAAGTAGTGTTAGAAATGTCATATATTATTCGCCTTTTCATTAAGTTTGTTTTCTATTCCTTGTAGTAGTTGTTTACCTACATTCAAAGCTCGTTCGGTTTCTGGAGTGTTTTTACCGCTCTCCAGATCGGAGATAAGTTTTTGAAACTTATCCTGAGGATTTCCGCCACTGATGTTTAATTCTTTAAGTGTTTGAAAAATTGGTTTGAACTCCTCAGGGATTGAGAAGTAAAATAATGCATATGTACTATCGTAATCATCATCCTCATCACGAAGATAATTAGCGCGATTTTGAAGATCTTCATTGTATGGACCTTCAATATTGCTATCACCATACTCTGCAATTCTACGATCTTTGTTTTCGTAGTAATCACGATTACCACCACCTGTTCTAGTATAGATAACCAACTCGTCGGTTTCGATATCTAGATAAGCATCACGAATACGTGGTACATCATTACCGGTTAAATTTAATGCATTTAATACAAGTGGTGCCAAATTATTTACACCAAAAAGCGCGTTATATAAGCTCATAATATATTTCCCATTATTTGTCAACTGTATTTGTGTTTCATTTTATCACAATGTTTAATCCAGGCTGGTTCTCGAGATCTATTTTCACCCCATTGTCCAGTAAATTTTAAAATGAATTCACCTTCATAATCGCCATATTCTTCTTTGCCTTCTCGAGGGTCTTTGCCCCAAGTGAGCAGTTTCATAGTAGATGATGTGTTATAATCCGTCTTACACAATATCAAAAATCCTTTGTAGAATTGATGATCATGTTTTTTATCTTTAAGTGGTTTGAAATTTTTTGTCGTAATTATAACCACATCAGGCATTTTCGAAGTATGAATTTTATCCACAATTCTTGGAGGACCTGGTGGAAGAATTGGATCATTCATCCAAAAACATATTTTAGGAGAACCTGTCCAATTTGGATATAACCAGAATGCAAGTGGATTTATTGTTTCTACTTCTGGTTCATCGTCTACTTCATAATAGGGTGACGTATATTCAACTACAAATGTAGAAGAGGCAGAATCTTCATAATAAGCGTCCATAATTTATCTCCCGTGATACTGCCAAAGAACAGCATTACAATAAGCATGAACAGCGCCTTCAGTATAATCATTATCATGATTGTGTTGCAGATGAATTGGTGAATTTAGAAATCCAAGTGGAAATAGTTTCCAATTGATCTTTTTATCAGTAACACTCTTTGGCGGTGACATATCTAATGGCTCATGACAAAACATGCACTTGTGATTCTGTTGTATCTTATAGAGTTGCCGGACAGTAGCTCGCTCCTTACCAGACAATTTGCTATATTTTGTTGGAAGTGCAATAGTCATTCTATAAAACTTTCAATCATTTTTAAAGCTGCTTCTTCTCGTTTGAAGTTTTTCTCTATCTCTTCTTGCCTTGACTTTTCGCGCTTGATTTTTCTTTCAGCATCGGCAATTAGACTAATTTTATCACTATAATGTATCATTTCTTTCCATTTGAAGATGAGATGTTGATTTTTGCATTTAATAGATTTTATCTCAAATTTTTCGTGTGGGGAGGCGTAACCAGTTATCTCTATCATAGCAGACAAGTTATTGCGTTTGTCTGAATCGGTCCATCTGATCGTGGCGTGTCCCCATTCTGGCGGCGCTGTATCACATAACCCCACAAACCCAACTTTTTCCATGCGAGAGATAACCATCTCACATAATACATTCATAGCTGAGATGGGTGCAGCTGGCGGTGTTTTTTTGAATTTCGAAAAGAATTTCATAGGATTCTCCATTTCATAATCTTTATATATCATAAATAATAAATAATGTAAATAGGAAAAGAAAAAATGCAAAAATTTAAATTTTTTATTAAAAAGAAAATAAAACCCATTTTGATAGATGCTGAACCTGTTCATGGTTCACACGCTAAACATGATGCATCAAAAGAAAAACCTAAAGAGATTAAAGAAGCTACTCAGGTTAAGCATGTTCTCGATCATCTGAATTCAACAATAAATGCCAATAAACATATTGGAGCCGATGTCGAAGCCGCCCATGAAGCGATGACACAAGATCAAAACTTTGAAAAACATGTTTCAAAGACAGGACAGTCTGGTCTAAGAAATTACACTGATAATTCTAGAGATATTAATAATTATTTAATAGATAGAGCTAAAGGTGTAGGACATAATGCGCATCTTTCTGACGAGCACACCGCACTAATTAAAAAATATGGTAACCACGAGATTCACGATCATATGAATCCAGATAGTTGGAAACATAGCGTTGCATTAGAAAAAGTAAGAAAAATTGAGAACACTAAAGCTGGTATTAAAAATATCGATAGTGCCTTTGATCACAAGGCTAAAAGAAAACATGACGTGTATGCATTTCATGGATGTGGTTTTTGGCACCCAGGGAAAGAAGCTGCTAAACATCCCGAAAGATTGATACACATGCCGGCATATACTTCATCATCTATAAATGGTGGGGTAGCCGCTGGCTTTGCAAATGAAGTAGAGAAAAAACCTAAGTGGTTATCAAATGTAGCAGAGAAAACACCACTAAGAATGACTGGTAGGTCGGATTATGTTAAACACGTCTTAAAGATTCATGTTAAGCCGGAACATAAAGCAGTGTATCTAGGAAAGAATTCTCTCTATCCAGAAGAAAGTGAAATGTTAATTCACCGCGGCACTAATTTAAAAATACATCCAACTCCAACTGTTCTACATAATTCTCATGAATTAAAGCGCGATAGTAATAACAGAAGAACAACTTATGTTTGGCATGCATCTATTGAAGGACAACATGATGATAAGTAAAATTCGTAAAATTAAACTTAAAAGATTCAAAGCATTAGTTAAGAAAACTAAAGCTATTACCATAACAGCAATCCCAGTACATGGAAAACATGCTAAGGGTCGAAATACTATTAAAGAAAGTAATCATAATTCTTTAAGTAATCATTACAAAAAGCATTCAGATGAAAATTTGAACATGCATGTTTTTAACTATAGTCTAGATTCTACTGGAGTAAACAATGCGCTTATAGAAGATAACAAAGATTCTATGAGTTATCACGAGCATAAAATACGCGGATTAGATGATTATCTTAATAAGGCTCCACCACTACATGAAGATACTCATGTGTATCATGGCTTGAATGGGTGGCATCCAGGAATGGAATCTTATAAACATCCTGATAGACACATCCATTTGCCCGCATATACTTCAACATCATTAGACCAAGATCAGGCTAAAGAGTTTTCAGAAGTTGGGACAAGCGGCAAAGGAAATGCTACTCACTCTCTTCATATCCATTTGAAGAAGGATCAAAGTCCTGGAGCATATGTAGCACTAATATCTGCCAATCAGCATGAAAAAGAATTTCTAATGAAAAGAGGTTCTAAATTAAAAATTGAACCAAAGCCTACAATAATAAAGCATCGAGACGGTAAGGGTAGAGTTGGAGATCATGATGCTCATCATTATGTCTGGAAAGCTCACTACTTAGAAGAGTAATTATTCCTATATCTATCAAAGAGTTTTCCACCGAATGTCCGATAAGCAGCATTCCAGAATGAAACATACATATTATGTAATTTCTTATCGGTTACACTATTCTTGAAGTTATCATATTCTATTGCAAGAGCTTTATCAAATAGAAACTCTGCAAACTCAATCTTAGTAATATAGATACGGAATAGATAATCAGTACCTTCCCAGTCAATGATATCATGCTCTGGAAAGTTATCCTCTAAGTGTGATCTAGCTCTTGCTCGTACTACCAAGACTTCATAATTATCTTCAGACTGTACTGCTGACAAATAACCATTGTTTAAACAAATCCACATAATCATATCCTCTACTACTGATATCCTAATAACCATCTGCTAATACATCTGTAGGACTTAATAGTATTATAACATAGTTTGACAACCCTGTCAACTGTTAATTGCGTTTATTGCAATTTATTTTCAGTCTAGGAGTTTTTTCTTTCGTTCCACAAAGTTCTTGTGGAGATCTTTCCAGTCATGCAGACCGGAGTTCTTGAATAGTGAGTGGACGTGACCATCATCTATTGCGCTCTTAAGCTCGTTTTTACCAGCTTCTTCTGCAGTCGGATGCTGCTTAAATGCAGCACTGAAAACCGATCCGGCGGGTGTTGATTTATCTAAAAGACTTTTCTTTTCACCAATGTCTGGCCCATAATCTTTATGAGCACCTTGTGCCCTATAACGAAAAGAGCCACCATGATCTATAGAATGTAAATCATCAGTCTTTTCGTTATGCATAACATTATCATGCTCTAGACCGACAATATCCCAATTCTTAGTGAGAACTGCAGCATGATACATTCTAGAAAGTTGAAGAGCATGCTTAGGCGACGGTTTATCATAGAATGAAGGGTGTTTAGTTTTAAGATGGTCATTCCACTCTGACTTAATCCCGTCCTCTCCGTGCATATCTGCATTAGCTGTATGTATACCCATATGATCATACAACTTACCAGTAAGAGCTTCTACTTTTGCTCTATCTGGATGATCGTAATGTTTTAGATAATACTTCTTTCCAGATTCAGAATCTGTATGTATACCACCAGGATTAGAACCATATTGCGTATGCAACTTTGGTATAAGCTCTTCTGTAAATGTTTTAAAACTCTTTACCATATTTTACCATTCTTATCTAAAATTACTAATGTTTTGTCAGCTGCCTCCGGACCACAAACACATATGGCTAATTTAAGTGCTAATTTTTCATCGTTTGTTTTAAATTTAACAAAGAACAAATCTAGTTCTTCATCTTCATTTATTCCGAAACGACATCCTATTGCGTATGACGCGCTATTGTGTTCCATATAATTATTTATATTGGTTCTTTTAGCACATGCTCTTCATATAGTGTAATAATTTTATCAAAAAGATAAGTCTGCATGGTATAATTACAATCAGTGTGACCGGTGAGCCAATGTGTTATTTCTTCATAGAGTGTTGATGTAACAAACTTCGTTCCACTGTTGAAACACTTAACATCGATCCAAATTTCTCTACACTTTGGATCATACAATCCAAGAGTTTCGCGACCAAGATTGCCATATTTTATATTTGGCAATTCGCTATCATTGATATTAAACATGGCGCAACAAACTCGTATGGCCTTATCCATCATAGATTTTTGAATAGTAGATATTGTGACTTCAGTGTTTTCTTTGAATGTTTTATCATATCGCTTCAAAAATTCAGTCACTGTCGCATATTTGTTTGGTGTCTCTAAGTGAATTTGACGGCATGCATCCATGAATTCTGGTGTATGTTCTGAGTAAGCCGTATAATAGAGATCGCTTTCAAGACCATCTTTGGCTGTTATAATATCATAGATAATGTCTCGAGACTTACAATTTATAACTAATCTGCCAGCTGCACGCCGCATGTAATATGTATCTACTGTTCTATCTTCAGTAAGATCCAATGTGTCTGTGATATTGTACGTATATTTGCTTTCAGCCTCAGCCACTCGCACTCCTCGGTAATAAACACTATTATTTGGAGTGTTATATATGTACCCATATTTTGTTTCTATTTTTGGGCCGAAGGTTTTTGGTAGAATAATAGAATCGCGTTTCGGATATATGTCATGCAATTCCTCAGAAGATACTTCTATTACAGTTTTACCACCACCATGGAGATCTTTAGAATCATACTGGGTTACATCACCATTTTCATCTATAGCGTTGCTGTATAGCTCTCTAAACACTTGCCACGGTTTCCAATTTTTACCATACTCTGTAGTGAATCCAAGTTCACTCACTTTACCAGTTGATCTGTTAGTCATAACTATTTGTTTGAATGATGCTCCACGAAACATCAGCTCATTTAGACTAAAAATGTATTTTGTTTTGCCAGACCAAATACTGATTTCTCCATCCCATCGAAGAATGCATGCAATAGCATATTTCAATCCAGTGCCGAAGAAGCCAATAGGTTTATTATTATCTTTAGCAGATAATCCAGCTATTGTGGCTCCGTTGATATCAATTTCACCATCATTATAAAAGTACAACATAAATTTCTCCAAAAAGAGGGGGCCGAAGCCCCCTGATATCTTAAGCTTCGTTTGCCATTTCAAGGGCGGTTTCTAGCGCTCTTACTTTGAGATTGCGGTTACTACCATACCAAGCTGAAGATAGCCGATTGTCGGCGGTACGGCCCATTACATGATCTGTCATATAGGTTACGGTATTGAACAGCTGCCAGTATGTGCCTTCACCAAGTTCTGCGCCGGCCTGACCGGTCAAATAATCTTCAGAAGCAAGCTTTGCATTGCGAGAAAGTTCAGTTGCTTTCTTTGGATCAGATGACATATAAGGGAAAACGCGTTTGAAATAGTTTTCCATGCTTTCGTTTGTGTATCGCTTTTCACTGAGAAACATTGCAGACTCTTTGTAAGTTTTCAACTTATCAGCTGCAACACCGAGAGCCAACTTGACTTCATCTGCATTAAATTGTGCGCGATGGGAAATCTTCACCATATTTTTTGATTTCATACCAAGCGAGAGCGAAAGTGTGTTATTACATACCACTCGAATTGGTGTGAAGCGGACATCGATTGATTGTCCATATTGATGTGGATTGGTAAAGTGGAGATAAGAATCTACTCGGTCTTTACCGTTAAATAGTTCGAATGAAGAATCCTTCACCTTTGCGAGCGCCCAGACGATTTTGCCATCTTTGAGCGATCCAGCCGTATGCATTTCCATATCGCCAGCCGAAATAAAGTCATTGAAGAATTCGAAGGCGTCAACGTTCTGACATGGGTTCCAGTCATTACTGATAACATCCAAAATTTTCTTGTCAGTGCTTCGCACTAGTGCAGATTTTCCAATTTCAACTTGTTTGCCGTTGATTTCGACGTGTGCTGGAATGGTTTCAACATTCCAATCGACGCCGGCAGATTTTGCCATTTGTTGTGGAGTGAGATCGGCGGGGACTTTTACACCAAGACCGTGCCATGGAACGTCGCCGACGTAAGCCATTTGAGCATCTTTACCAACCATTTCAAGTTCATGAGACATAATAAGTTCCTATTGTTGTTTTGATATGACTCTTATATACTATTTCGAAAAGAATGTCAACCCTTGATGATTTTTACATCGTATCCAAGAAGCTTACTAATTTCAGCAACAGTAAGTTCTTTGCCAGGATTCATTACTTCGTCTTCGGTAACTAATACACCATTAAGGTACCAATACTTATCACCATCGGCATATTCGACAGCTGGTCCATCTTCACGATGGGGCTTACCATCAAGGTACCAAACCTTGCCACCATTGGCATATTCGATTGCTGGGCCATCTTCACGATGGAGTACATCATTAATGTACCAATATTTGTTACCATTAGACCATTCGATAGCTGGACCATCTTCGCGATGATATTTCCCATTAAGGAACCAATACTTGGTACCATTAGGATAAACTTCAACTTTATATTCGATCATAATTAATTACCTTTCAATTTGCCTTTGCGAGTGATCTTAACTTTTTTCTTTGGAAAATAGTCTTCTGGCAAAACTATTTCAGCTTGGCCTTTCTTGACCAGCTTGTGTCTAGCAGTATTTATTTTGTCTTTAGGTCTGACTCCACCTGCCCACTCGTTGTGGTACAATAGGAGATCACCTTCTTGAATATATTTTTCCATGATTATCTTATATACTGAAACGAAAAGAATGTTAACCAATCAATTCAAATGAAGCGTCGCCATTTCTTACTTCCAAGAAAATGATATCCTTACCACATCTGTTTTTAGGATAGTTGATTTTGATTGAATCACCGGGTTGTAGTGTTACGCCAGGAAGTACATGACCTGGGTTGTAACCAAGTGGAACTGGTCTAAAATCTAAATCTGTGATTCTGTAATCTGCAGCCGTTTTTTGAATCTCTGGTGGAATACCATCCAATGCTTCATCTTCAGTTCCATCACTAGTCAGTGTTTTAACGATATCCCATTTCTTGATATCGTCCATTGAAAGACCATATAGTGATAATAGACATCCTTCTCGCCCATTTACAACAACACTTTCAATATCAATGTTTTCACGGCCATAATTTTTGATATATGTGACTTGTTTAAAATTACTAAAGATGTCCATCTCAAAATCATATTTCAGACTCAAAGAAGGTGTATATTCTCCAATTGGTGTTAAATCTTCTGCTACAAATTCAGCTTCTACTGATTTCATTTCCATTTTCTTTTCAATGATTGGTATGTTAACAGCGATATATGCAGCAAGAGCAATGATACCAGCACCGTAAGCCCACAATTGTTTGTTCATGATAAAACTCCAATATAAATTAATCCAATAAACACTAAGACTATTAATATAATTCTAGGTAGCCACACTACAATATCTTTGTTCATAATATCTTCCTTTTATTTCTCGCATCTTCTAATCTTAGATATTTAATTTTCCAGTCTTTATATGACAGTGGTTTTATTTTCTTTGGTAGATTGCATTTTAATCCATCTGCTTTGTAATACTCTTTTAAAGATGATGCCGTTTCTCGACTGACTGCGGCCGAGATTATTTTTATCTGAGCATGTCTGAAAAATGCATCATGATGATCATAACCGGCATAATGGATTAGTTCATGTATTAGTGTGAATGATGTCATACCTTTAGTAGATAACCAAATGAGTCCACCACCACAATACATTCCAAGCAAACTTTTATGACTCTTAAAAATGATATTCGGTGCAGGTCTTTTGAAAAGACCTGGACACATTATCTTTTTCCAAGCTTTATATTTCAGTATCTTCTTTGCGTATTCATTCGCTTCTTTAATATTTTTAAATTTAATATTTAAATCATCATTAGCATTATCGAAGAGAGTTTCACTACTATAAGTCTTTTCTGCTTGAGAATCCCGCGACATCGAAATCCGGCGATCTATCAGACGATTCTTTAGTCCACATTTGTCGATATATTCTTTATATAGTCTATCCATGTTTATTATTATAATCAAAAGTATCGAACATGTCAACTACTTTATCAATATATTTTCGTGGATCTTCAATATAAACTTGTGCATGAGGTAAAGAATCACACGCTATAATCACTACAATCTTCTTACACATCATTCTATGCTGTTCCCATAACATATATGAATATGCAGTTGTTTGTAAAAAATAATTTAAGATGTATTCTTTATCTTTTGGTTTAGCAGATGTCTTAAAATCACCAATAGCTAATTCACCATTCCAATCACAAATAAGATCACATGATCCAGCAGACTTAAGTCTGTTAGAATATAATCTACTTTCAGAACCACGAAGTGTAGTCAGATTAGCATCCAAGACTTTTTTCGTTTGGTTGAATAGTTGTTTGTCTAATGGCATCAGCGATTGGACATCGACTTCTCTATTTAGAACATAATCTTCACATAGACTATGGAAGTGTGTTCCACGAAGACTTGCTTGATTACCGATGCGATCAGCTTCTCGGGCGCCAACACGTTCTCGCCACTGATCTAACCCAGACTTGTCAGACATAGTTCCGAGAATTGTTGTTACAGAAGAATATCGGTTTCCTTCTGGTGTTAAATAAAATCTACCAGAGTCGGTATTGATTTGTTCCAACTCTGGTAGATTTTTTATTAGTTCATGATTAAATGTCATTTAAATTCCTGCTTCATACTCCGCTATAATGAAGTCTCTTACAAAATTGCTTCTAACAATATCATCTATATCGAAGATAACAGTTTTCATAGATTCTACATTACCTAGCACTTTCATTATGTCTTGAATTCCACTAAATTCATTGTATCTTTTAGATGTTAAGTCGTCTTGGCGTGTATCACCACATAAAATTATTTTTGATTTGTCACCAGGTCTTGTCAGCACTGTTCTCAACTCTTGATATCCACAATTTTGAACTTCGTCGGCTATAATAATACTTTCATTGATGGTACAACCTCTAAGGAATGATGTGCCAGCAAAAACTATAACACCTTTTTGTTTAAGAATTTCGTATGCATCATCTCTATTAAATAGTTCAGAACATATAGCTCTATATGGTGCTTCATAAACATCCATTTTGGTTGCTTCATCACCTGGAAGAAATCCAATTTGTTTTGTTGGTTGTGCTGTTCTAATTATAACTATTTGTCGTTTGTCAGTTTTTTGGTATAAAATTTCTTTTAGCGCTAGATATAAACTTAGAAATGTTTTACCAGTTCCAGCGCATCCTAATAAGAAAACATTTTTGTTTTCATTATAATACTGAAATGTTTTAACCTGGTTGTCCGTTATCGGACCAATATCTCTAAGTTCTAAATGATTTTTAGTTCCACAATTTGATGATGATGCTGCTTGTCTCTTTTGTCTTTTAGTAGATCTAGTTACAGACATGATAGTTCCTTAGTGGTTAGTGTTGATCACTGAATCATAGCCACGATCATTTTTTACCAAAGTGTTTTTTGACAATCTCCCGTGTTTTTACTTGTTTATTAGATCTTCTGACATGTTTATCTGCCAGAGCTGACGCTGGATGAGCTTCACCAATTTTAGATAATACTTCGTTAAATCCTCCGTCAGTTTTCATGCCACTAGACACACCAGACACGATGGCCGGTGCGGTAACTATTGGAATGATGTGGGGATTTTCATCTAAAAGAATTTTACGAGCTTCGTAAGATAAGAAATCTTCAAATGGTTCGTTAGTTTCTGTATTTAAAAAAAGATAGGTTGGCATGATTTATTTATATCTCATTGGTAATCATCATCGTCATCTATAAGAAAATTAATATTATTATTGCGCAAAGCATTTTTGATTTTCTTATCCTTTCGGTGCTGTTTTAGTTCTTGACGAAATTTCGAATTACTATATTCTTCATCTTCATCGTCATCAAATTTTTTATTTTTAGACATTAATACAATCCAGGAAACGCTTCCAAAACTATCTTTGATGTGACTTTTGGATGAGGGAGCTTTTTGTCTTTAATGTTAACCAACAATATAGCATCTTCTGGTGTAACATTTTCAATAATGTCAATGAATATAGATTCTCTTTTTAATTGAGTTAGATTTGGGTTTCCACCTTCTACAAAGAGATAGAGTCTTCTAAGCTCTGCATATAAAATACCATCTTGATTGTCAAATTTGCAGGGCTCATATGGAACATCTCCTTTTGGTAGAAGCCATTTAATATTTGGATCATATGCATATTGAAGAACGGTCTTAACTGCTAGTTCATTCTCTCTTAAACATTTTATCATTTCTTTTTTAGGGAGATTAGATGCAAATTCTAAAATCCACGATACTGCTTTTCTAGCCATGGTTCACCTTAAATTGTGTAATTACTTCTGTTAAATTCTTCAATCGCTTTTCAATAAAATATGTTAGCATACGATTGTTTTGTTTGTGTTTGTCTACTTGTTCATTATACGATTCTATAGTAGCAATCTTAATGTTTTCTGGAATTAGTTGTAGGTCAACCAATGCTTCATTGCGCTTATAACCTCTCAGCATATGATCATCACAAAATTCTGCGGGTTTCATATAAATCCACTTATTTATGTTCTTAGCTGAGATTGGTTTTGCTCTAACACCAGTTACAAACTTATCATCTGGACTCAAGAAGTTTGGTATGCCATCACCACCATCTCCGCGCATGATGTGCTCTTTCAAATATGCTTCTGGATTTTTTTCTACAATTTTCTTTTTGCGGACTGGATCATATTGCTCTACATTCACATATGACTGGAGCTGTTTGAAATCTTTATCACCGCTTACAATCATAATCTTCTGTGATGTATTTCCAAATTCGTGACAGAGAGATGCAATAACATCATCAGCTTCAGCTCTATCAATTCTAATAACACGATAAGGAAGAAATGTTATAATTTCATCACGAATTTTGTTTAGACTTTTGAACAACACGTTCCAGTCTAATTCTGACGCATCGCGATCTTTTTTTCTATTCTGTTTGTAATATGGAAATATGTCTTTACGCCAGTAATCAGTCGCATCGCATGCGATTACCAGCTCACCGTATTTGTCTTTAAATTTGTGGTTATATGATCTTATACTATTAAGAACAAAGTGCCGCAGGAGAGACTCATTTTCATATGTGCCCTCATCTTCTGTTTTATTGATAAGTTTTGGAGCATGTGTTCCAAGAGATGCCATGAGAGATGAGATAATAACTTGGTTCAAATCAACGATAATCATAAATTAATCTTCTTCAATTTTAGTTTCATAAAAGTCTACTGCGTGTTGATGTATTGGATGGTCTATGTTCATAGAAGCACATAGAATACCCTTGATAGTTTCCGTTAAGTATGCTATAGGAACAATGCATTGTGGGCTAGAAACATCATATCCGTCGTCATAAATGGATTGAACTATGTTATGTATTAATCCATCAGCCATAAGCTCTATTTGTTCTTTGCGAACTTCTTCAACATGACGAATAACATCACTTACACTTTGTACAGGTGAGTGCTTCTTTCCCTTAGGAAATGCTATTACATTAGTCATGTGATGGTTTCATTAATAGTGACTACTGCTAAAAATAACATCACATTCCCTTTCGTATAGACGCAAATTTCTTTGCTACGTAACCATGCTGACCAACATTGATTGGTGAATATCCACCCCACTTGTTTTGTAGTGATTTTCCACTCTGATGTGTTTTCACTATAACTGAATGTGAACTATATATGCGATGTTCATATCGATTTGTATCAATTGATCCAGCTACTTCTATCCGAGGGCTACTCATTTTATAACTTTCAAGATAATTATATTATTATTTATACGGCCATTCACACCACCAGGTTTAGTAGTTAGCGCATCCATGAAAGTTCTAACACCAACCTTACCAGAAGCAAGGAGCTTGGCAATAGTTTCCTCTGGCTTGCGAAGCTTTTTGGAAATTGCGGTAGCCACATCATAGTTAATGATGGTGGTTCCCTTTACACCAAGACCGGTTGGAGCATTAGTGCTAAGATTGGTTAGTGACTTATATTTGGTGTTATATAGCCAAACGCTTGATGCTCCAACCAGTTGTTCTGGATTAACCGACACAACCTTGAGTGTAGTATCTTCTTTTTGATATTTGAGATTCTTAACAATTGCGCTGATTGGTTTGACCTTCTTGACTGTGATTCGACGCTTGCGAACCACCTTTTTGTTGTTAGCAAAACGATCAATATCATCAATAATGGTCTGATAAATTTTCTGCCAACGCTTCAATGTTTTACCATATGCTTCCACAACATCTTCATCATCAGACATGAGCTCTTCAAGAATTGGCTCGTATATGGATTTGAGAAAATTAGCTAGAACCGGTGTTCCCTCATTACGAAGAAGGAAATCATACATATCTAATTCTTCACCATCGATGATCTGATCTACCAGAGCTTCAGCCTGCTCGGCAAGAGCCCGATTTTTGGCTTGAATTCGTGATTGAATAGTTGGCTTTGGTCGGTCATCTTCTTCTTTTTCGACGATAAGTGCTTTGTGACGATCGACACTAATACCAATTTGTCTATTAATAAAGTCGATATTTTCTTGTGCCAGAATGGTTCCATTAAGAGCCATTTTAGCAGACCAACATGCGGTGGTATTGATTACCCAATCTGGCGCATGTTTAATAGAAGAAATATAAGCTGGTGTGTGGTTGTTTTCTTTCATCCATTTGATCAACCATACTTTACCCCTTTTGGCATCGTACATGTAGTTATACCAGTTGAACGATTTGATAAGATTTATATCACGAACACCATTAACCTCGGTAAGAACAGGTTCGAAACCCATTCCAACTTGATCAATGTTTTTGGATTTTTCCTTATTACGTTTGGCCATAAACCTAATCCTTTATTGTTTTGATATATTCTTATATACTATTTCGAAAAGAATGTCAACCAGTAGAATATTTAAATGATTCTTTTGGTAAATCTCTAGGTTCATTTACTAGTGATAATAGGAACGCATCCCAATTTGGAACTCTTCTATCCCAACCATAGTTCATATTAGCCCATGAGGATTGTGAAGACACGTGATGTTCTACCAATTCATGCTGCATAGATTGAATAGCACCATCCAAGACCTGATAAAACATATTAGCATGGCCGTTCATATCTTCGTTATATTGATACATCCAAGTCCAATTTGCTGCGGTTTCATAGAGCGCGCCATAATTAGAATGAACACATAATAGACCAGCTGCCATTGCTTCCATGAGAACTAAACATGATGTTTCTAACCAAGTAGATGGATATGCTAATATATGCATACCATCGAGTCCTGATCTGATTTCATCGTTAGATACTGCACCGTGATAATTGATTTTATCATGTTCTCTACACGTATTAAATAATGGCTCGAATGCTTCATCTCTTTCTTCCCAACCATATAGACTGAAAGATGAATATACATCAAGTTCGATGTTATCATATTTTTCGCACAATTTCTGAAATACTGGAACGAGTATGCTTAATCCACGATGAGGAGTAGACCAATATCCAAGTCGAATTGTTTCTTTTGGTTTATTTTCAATTCTTGTTATTGGTTCTATTGCATTTTGCATTACAACGCATTTAGACCATGGAATTCTATAATGATTCATATATGCTTGCATTTGCCAATTTGATACAAATACTAGCTTATGAAAAACATCATACCCACCATCTTTAAGAAATTCAGATTCTGGATCGCCTGGAAGATCGTGGGCAATAAATACACGAACTTTACTGTCGTCCAATTCTCTTACACGAGAATTGACGATTTGAAATTCTTTTAATAAATCTGGATTTAATTTGTTGACCAGTGCAGTAGCAATAATTTCACTTCCACCCATAGATTTCTGGTTAGTCTCATTGCGAATTAGTTTTCCACCATTAATTTCCATTGATATTCACACTTCTAATTTCACTAACTGCATCCAGTCTGAATGCTCTCCAATCTTGCTTCTCTAAATCCCAAACCGAAACAACTTCATCATTTGGTGTATGTGATCTAGTTTCTTCTGATTTCTCTGGAAGATAATCTTCCATCAATGTACAATGCATTTTTCTCATTGTCCCATCAGTCTTTCTAAAAACTACGTCCATACGATTTGATTGTAGTAGTTTTACAACGTCAGTCTTCTGTAAGGAAGGTTTTGCTTTCAAGTCCATTATAATATTCCTTTAATTCTGTGAAACCGCCTATAGGTTTTCCGTTTATGATAATGTATGGTACAGACATCACTCCAGGAAATGTTGTCATAAATTCTTCTCGGGTAATGTCTTCACCGATAACAGTTTCAATATAAGGTTGATTTCTAGATTGCATCAACATTTTAGAATAATCACAATTTGGACATGCCTTTTTACTGTAAATTATTGTTGTCATGATTTACCCTGTCTTAATGATAGAAATTTCGGATTGCCGTAACAATCGTTAGCACGAACTCTAGTATGTTGGCGCCCTTGAGCACGATTTATATCGACAATACTTATCCATGGATTTTTGCCTGCTCTCCACGCTTCAATAATGTTGAGCGCCTTATCGGCGGCACTAACATTATTTTTTACCATTTTACAATTTTCTTTGCTAACATTTCTTCTTTGGCCCTTGGATGTATATCCACTGCGATGCTTCTTTTTACCCATCATATATTCCTTATTGTGATGCTATTAATTTTAGTTCTTGATCTCTATCGATCAGATAGTAATTCATGTTCTGCGGCTCAAATTCGTCTATTGCTTTCAATACTACATCAACGTCCAATGTGCTGCATGAATATACATCAAGTTGGAGCTTTCCAGGTTCTTCTTCATCCCAGACATGGAGTGCGATATGTGATGTTTCTATGATCGTTACTGATGTAAGTCCTCGATTACCGGCTATTTTAGAATAAACTGAATACGGCCCCATTAATATTTTCATACCAATAGAATTAACAAGTTTTTTCATCCACATATCTATATATACCGTATCTCGCGGTGGATTGTTAATTCTTCCTGTAATAATCAAATGCTTATGTTCTAATATTTTACCCACGTCATAAATTCTCCGCACTATTAAAAACTAAAGCTAATACATGCCCTCGATGTACTTTTGCCGAAACCCAGTTATTATAGTAATTATCATCAATAACAGCATCAGCTTCAAAAATCATTTTTGCTTCTTGGTAATTACATTCACCTCTAGATTTGCATAGCTTTAAAATCGTTCTTTTAAAATTTTCGACCCCAAGTTCATCAATGTCTTTTTTTAATGACAGCGACGAGCCGTAGTAATCTTTCCAATCGGATTCTACTCTAATTTTTTTTCTTTTCTTTTTGACGGTTTTATATCCAGCTTTAGTTAGAAACTTTCTTCCGATATATTTCTTACCACTGGTTATGTTTTCTATTAAATAGATAAATCCATAATATTCTCCATCATTCTCAAACTCGACGCCTTCGTAAATCCAATTCATATTTTCAATCTTTGTTGTATTAAAAATATATTTATTAGATTTTAATAGTCATCATCCTCGTCTTCGTCGTCTTCGTCGTCTTCTACGGGAAGCTCTGTCGCGCAAAACGGACAAAACTCTGGATGTATATGTGTGTCGGCAACAATTCTAAACTCCGCACCGCACTCTGTGCATTCATGCCACTTCATATGGTAATTTTCTTTCTTTTAGTTTAATAGTAGCTTTAGGAGCCATAATTTCAGAATATGTTTTTCCGCTGTGATTGGGTGGATTTGAACCTAGACAGATATTTAATAATATTCCACCGTCATCTATATCTCTTCTTCCGAATTTTCTTATTATCTTTTCTTCGTACTGATATGCTACTGTTTCATTCTCAATATTTTCTGCGTAATAAATTACAATTGGTTCTAAACCTTTAGAACTTAGAGAGATAATTTTATCCATTTTTCTATCATGAATATTTTTATCTTTTCTAAATTTATATTTTTTAATCGTTTGTTCTGAAAAATGTGATTCAGATCTATCACCTTTACCATTTCCAACATAAAACACATGTTTTGTTATTGGGTCTAATAATCCATAGACATAATACGACATTACAGTATCCTTATTCATGAAACTACAATTATTTATTATATCATAAATTTCTATTCCATATACATTTTTAAAATGTATGTTAATCGGATAAAAGCAATTATATTGTCGATTATCTTCGAATGGTGTTATATCTACAACACAGTTTCCAAATTTCCAAACTGTATGATCTATATATTGATAATCATTCAGAACGTCTGAATGTAATACATATACGCCTCTTATAGATTCACCACCCACTAACTCTATTTGTTTATCTACGTTCCAGTGGCAGCAATTTTCTAATGAATGTAATGTTGGTTCCACTTGAATCAAATTATATTCCGGTATTTTCCAAATTATAATGAAAATCCTTTAAATGTATCATCTTGAATGTCTTTTTTAACAGCCCCGATTGTATAACTGGATATCTGAGTTTGTTGGGGGGCTGTCTGGACATCGGAGCCAGCAATCCATTTTTGTGTCCATGGGAGTGGATTGGAACCACCTTTATATGGAGATGGTAGACCTATTGCTAGCATTCTTTTATTTGCTATCCATTCCAAATATTCTACTGAAAGTGCTTCATTGATGCCGATCATGGAACCGTCTTTAAAGACATATTTTGCCCAATCTCTTTCTTGATTTACCACATCAGTAAACATTTGAATAACTTCTGGTTGGCATTCTTTTTCTATCTTTTTGAAATCTTTATCATCACTTGGTAATAGCTTTATCATCTGTTGTGTGGATGCTAAATGTAAATTTTCATCTCTTGCAATGAATTTAATAATCTTTGCATTGCCTTCCATCTTCTTAAGTTCTGCAAAGTTCCACGAAATTGCAAAGCTTACATAGAAACGAATTCCCTCAAGAGCATTCACAGCATTCAGACAAAGCCATAGAGCCTTTTTGTGTTCGTATGTAGTAATAGCGTGGGCTGAATGAGGACTCAACATACTATTACACAAAATCAAATCATCATAATATTTACTGATGTCCTTAGCGCAATCGATGATTTCAGTTATTTCTTTTATTTCATCAAAAACCTTAGACGGATCTGAATAGATATTTTTAATTAAATGTGTGTAAGATTTAGAGTGAATCGTTTCAGAGAAAGTCCATGTAGTAATCCAATTTTCCAATTCTGGTAATGATACTATAGGAAGAAATGCTAAAGAAGGCGCTCTACCCTGAACAGAATCTAACAGAATTTGTCTTTTTAGATTAGCAGTAAACATATGCTGTTCATGCGAATTTAAAGTTTTAAAATCCTTGAAGTCCTTAGATATATCTATTTCTTCAGGTCTCCAAAAGAATGATAATTGCTTATCGTTTAGTTTGTCGAATTGTGGATATTTAAACTTATCGTATCTTGCCACATCAACAGATTCTCCAAAGAACATAGTTCTCTTATGATGTGGCGTCTTATTATTTAAATTGAAAACAGACATTAAATTACTCTCATTATATCGCGCAAGCGTCGCACGTTTCATCTTCCATTGCTTCAACGTCGGCATCAGGGACTTCTATCTCTCCAGCATCGTCATTTGTATTAAAATAATATGCTGTCTTGATACCATATTTATACATCATCAACATGTCTGTAAGCAATCCAGCCTCAGACAGCATCTCATCTGGATAATGCTCTGGATTATAAGTCGTATTTGTTGAGATAGATTGATCAATGAACTTTTGAAGTACTGCCATAATTTTTATATAACCGTGTGGTGTTTTAGCATCCCACATCTTTTCATACTTGTTCTTAAATTTAATTGGCTCCGGCGCAACTTGTGCTAGTACACCATCTTTAGATTGTTTAATAGAAACTATCTCTCTGATAGGGTCAATACCATTAGTAGAATTAGAAACTTGAGAAGATGTTTCTGATGGCATTAGAGCCATTAATGTAGAATTTCTAATCTTGCTCTTCTTCAATCTTTCTGATAGTTCATTCCAATCCAATTTATAGTCTGGGTTTACTAATTCATCAACAGCTTCTTTGTATGTATGAATTGGCATAATACCGTCATCATATTTTGTCTGGTGTGATAGTGGGCATGGACCAAAATCTTCTGCTAATTCTACAGATGCTCTAATCAAATAATATGACCATGCTTCGGCGTATTCGTGGATGAGCTCTAAATTTGGTTCACTATATGTCATACCATTCTTAGCGATCCAATATGCAAAATTGATGATACCAATTCCAAGTGGCCTTCTATTCATGGTTGCATTTTCAGCAGCTTTAACTGGATACGACTGATAATCTAATAGTGCATCTAAAGCTCTAACCAACAATCTAGCTGGCTTCATGAAATCTTCAGGTTTTTTAATTTTGCCCCAATTGATTGCTCCCAATGTACATAGTGCAATTTCTGCTTTAGAATCACTCTCAGCTAATTCGTAAACACACCTATAAGCGCTATCAAAATTGATATAATTTATGACTTCATAAGCAAATGTGTCGGTGTGCTGACCCTTTCCGCGCTTGTAAACATAATCTGAATTCGATATTTTGAATTCTTCATATGCGTCCCAATCACTCCAGTTAATTTGAACTGGCTCTTTAGATGGTTCTCCATCGTGGATGCTAGTAAGTGGATGAGTTGGTAATGTTATTTCTTGACAATTATGAACTAAAATACCATTAGCATAAAAATTTAAATTTTTATCAACCGTTACGTCATAAACATCTTCTACATCAGTTAAATATTCTAGTCTTAATCCCATGATGTCATTCTACCCTTTTTCCAGTTTAATTTTATATCTAATTCATGTTCATGACACAATCTATTGCTTTTTATGTCTTTACAAAAAAACCATTTTTTTCCAGTTACGATTTTTGTTTCTTACATTTGTAATATGGAACATATTCCAACTAATCCTGAAACTTTAAAATGTCGCTTTCAAGAAGATCCTCAGCCATCACATATCCACGATTTTGTGTGTATATTTTATGTTCTGGTGTACAAATGATAAATTTACCTGTTTCTTCATCAGTAATTTTCATAACACTAGCGTCTTGTGCGGTTTTCGCGAAAGCTTTAATTTCGCGAAATTCGTCCTTGCCTTTGTTTAAATCACGGGAATATATTTTATCACCAACAATAGAATCTTTAATTTTAATATCTTTGATCTCACCATTATCATTCATTATAACAATATCAGTATTTCCTGATAGACAGAGATTGCTCATTCTAATTGGAGCTAAATCTTGTTTGAATGAACTGTGTGTATTACAATGATCCACATTCATGAAATATATGCGACCAGTTTCTTTTCTTTCTTGCATCAGTTTAGAAAATACTTCAATCGCTGGAACAGTCGTCTTTTCAATCTTATAAGATTTTTCGTACTTAACATACAATCTATCGAATTCGTCTTGATCTTTAAAAAACGCATCGTATAAATCTGGAACATCATTTGGACAAAACAGTGTTATATCGCCGCCACTAATAAGTCTATCATAAAACAGTCTAGACAATTGAATGGAATAATCCAAATTTCTACAGCTAGTTTCTACTGTTTTCTTATTGCTCTTCAGAGCAAGAATATCATCTATTTCCTTATGCCAAATAACTGTGTGAAGTGTCGCAGACCCCCCGCGAACTCCGCCCTGATTGCAGGATTTAACAGAAGAAGCAAAGAGCTTATAAAAAGGAATAACCCCAGTGTGCACAGCAGCGCCGTTCCTAATACGAGATTTAAGGGCACGGATACGACCTGCGCCAAGGCCAATGCCAGCTTTCTGAGATACGTATTTAACTGTAGCAGACGAAGTAGCATTAATTGAATCCAAAGAATCTCCACTTTCAATCAATACACAAGAGCTGAATTGTCTGTCAGGAGTTCTGACGCCAGCCATAATGGGAGTAGGTAAACTTATATCGAATTGTGATATAGCATTATATAAATCTTTAACCCACTTCATCCTATTGTATTTATTATAATGAGAAAATAGAGTCATTGAAATCAACATGAACGCTATTTGTGGTGTCTCAAATATTTCACTAGATGCTCTATCCTTAACAAGATACTTGCCGCGCAACTGTTCCATGCCGGCATATGCAATATCATCATCACGCGAATGATCTATTATTTTATCTAAATATTCCCACTCATCCACATCATATAAATCCATTAGCTGTTTATCGTAATACCCAAGATCTGTTATCTTTTTGTAATGTTCAAAGAGATTAGGAACTTTATGTGAACCATAGATTTGTTTTCTAAGATGATAGTTTATAAGTCTACCAGCAACATATTGATAATTCGGTGAGTCTTCAGTGATAAGTTCGGCAGCAGATCGAATCATGGTTTCATGAATCGTCGCAGTCTCTATGTTGGTATAAAACTGAATTTCTGATTTCAGTTCAATTTCAGATACTGAAACGCCAGTAATATCCTCACATGCCCAATATAATACTTTGTGAATTTTTTCTATATCTAAGAGTTCTTTTGAGCCGTCTCTTTTAATTACGTGTATTTGTGACATGTTGGTCCTTATTTTTATATTTTTTCATGTGCTCTATTATTCTATCTAAATCTGATGTTCCTATAAGAACCTCATCAAATGCGCCATTTTGTGATTGATAGCCTATTATATATTTGATTGCATGGATGAATCTTCTAAAAAATGACTTTTTAGATAAATGAACCATGAGATAATATTCGTCATCATCATAATCAAATACAATTTGATGTTCTAAAGTGTTACAATCGCACACTATATGTAATCTATTATTTTGCATTCTGATAGGCATCTTGTTCATTATCATAAGCTAGGAGAATATTTTGAATTTCTCTTTGATGCTCATGAAATATTTTTGTTATGTTTGGAAAATGTTGATGAAGAATTAACCACACTCTATTTGCTATCATTATGTGTTCTAATTGAGTACCATTCCCCATTCTCAATAAACAATAGTGTAGCCACGAGCGTATATTGCCTTGCATATACATTCTAGATGGTGTTAGTCCTTCTGGTAAAACAACGCGGCGCTGTTCTTTAGCGATATTATGTGCTGCTGCCCATTCATATGCTTCTGTTGCAGCTCTAATAACACTTTGTTGTTTTTTGTTCCACTCAGTCTGTAGACCCATATCATGCGACTTCATACTATTTTGTCTGTTTTTTGAATCTTGTAATCTCGCTTCTCTCAAAACAAAATCATCAGTATTTACTTCAGCATACCTCTGACTAAATTCTTGAAACGAAAATGATCTATGACGAAGTAATTGTCGTGCAATGTCTCTCGTAGTATTAATTTCCAATGTCATATTAACCATCTCTAATGGAGACCAATGATTATGAGTAATTAAAAAATTAATTAGAGATTGTGCTGTCGATTTATTTCCCTGATTTTCTTTCGCACTTACTCTTGCTACATAAGCAATCAATTCTTCAGCCGTTTTACAGTCAGTTTCAGCTGATGGTGAAGATAGCGATACTAGTGATACTGGTTCGGTCATTATTTAATCCTTACGGTATTGTGTAGATGTGTCTCATTTAATATTTTAGACACTTTGATAAAGGTTGCTCTTTTTGGAATCTCTTTAATGTTTTGAGCTCCAATATATGTCATTCCAGAGCGAAGCCCACCAAAATAATAATTTAGTGTGTCTTGTATATCGCCTCTGAATTCTATAACAGCTTCTCGGCCTTCACTTGATCTGTATGATTTATTTTCTGTGTAGTGTTTCTCTTGAGCCATGGATGAACTCATACCATATATTGTAACATTATTACCAGAATCCGAATTTTCAGTATGGCCAGCAAACTCAGATCCAACCATCACAAAATCAGCGCCTGCACCAAAAGCTTTTACAACATCACCCGGACATGTAATCCCGCCGTCTGAACAAAGCATACCACCAACACCATGAGCAGCATCAGCACATTCAGCAACACATGAAAATTGTGGTATGCCAACACCTGTAACTAAACGAGTTGTACAAAGTGCCCCTGAACCGATTCCAGCTTTTACAATATCGGCACCATTCAGAATTAATTCTTCTGTAATTTCTGGTGTTGCAACATTTCCAGCCATGATTGTGGCATTATTTTCAACAAACGCTCTAACTTTAGACACATATTTTACAAAGCTTTCCGAATATCCGTTTGCAACATCGATACACACGTTTGGAGTATAACCAATCTTCGATATCAGTGTAACATACTTATCATATTCTTCTTGACCCGACCCCATAGTATAGAAAAATTCTCTGTTAGTATCTATTTTAAAAAAAGCTTCTAGTTCATCAATGTTATAAAATTTGTGTATGCATGTTGGCATTGCATTATCTGATAACACTTTAGCAGTTTCAAATGTTCCAACAGTAGTCATATTAGCAGCAATTATCGGAGTACAGTCATTAAAATCTATATTTGAATAGAGGAATTTAAAATTTCTAGTAATGTTAGCCTGAAGTCTAGAAGTCAATTTAGATCTTTTTGGCTTAAGAAGAACTTGTGAAAAATCAAGATATTCTTCAGTTTCAATTCTCATTATGATTTGCTTTTCGGTATAAAATCTGGTCGAATGGGTTGAAAATCTCTAGTATCAAACTTAAGATTAAAATCGGGTAGTTCTTTTGGAATGCCACGATCTGCATTATTATATGTTAGTGTGATATGTGGAATATATTTCGGAAAATCATAAGTACCCTTATATGTGCTCATGATGTTGTTGTGATGCTTTACTAATTCTTTGCTGTCTAATACACCAACTAGACATTTGGTACTTCCCTGTGAATCAAATATTTCCCATCCGGATATTTTAGCTTCTATTGGAAGATCAAGATCATATCCTTTAGAATCTGGTATGCCCTTCTTTGAATATATTACTGTGGTATGATATTCTGAAGGGTCTATAAGATTCTTTATTCCATTTTCAGTTGCCCAAAAGTCAAGCTTTGCTGAGTCTTGCTTATTCAATTTAACAGAAATGTATGTTCCATCTTTGTGATCACCTTTCTGTTCTATTACAAATTCATTAAAATTCATCATTGTTTATCCTCAATTGTAGCCATTACCAACATAATAGTGTGTTGGTTTAAAAATCCATAAATCCCGCCGCCCAGCTATGGCCGCATTTTTATCTAAAAGCGTCACGCGTTCGGCATATTCTTCTGATCTCAATTCACAAATTCTTTTCATAAAGTTTTTGTGGAAGTCAGTATTATATAAAACTATATATACTCTTTTGTCAGGTGCTTCTGGCAAACCGTTGATAAAATCATCTACTTCTTCATTAATAGTCATATCTTTTTCCATTCTAACATTTGCATTTTCGCTGACAAATTATCGTACGTGTTTTCATTTATGATATTTTTTATTTCTAATGGAGTGAATCCAGCCAACACCATATCGTTTATATCTTTTTGAATGATATCATTTGGCCATATGCAAATGTTGTGTCCAGCATTAATTGAATCTTCCATTTTGCGAATTGTTTCTTTTCCACGTGGTTCATTGTCATAAACAATAACATGATTTTCGATATCACATGCTTCAATGTTTGTTTCAAGTTTGCCCCCACATGATGCTATAGAGTTACTAAGAAACAATGCATCCAACGGACCCTCTAAGACATAAACACGCTTGGATTTATCTATGCTATCTAATCCAAAAACTTTAGGTCTGTCATCATTAAGCAAAATTGTAATATATTTCATATTATCGTTCTTCTTTAGAGACCTACCCTGATAGCCAAACATGTCGCCAGCTTCGTCTAGAAGTGGAATGATAATTCTACCATCATCGAATTCTAGACTTTCAAATTTGTTTGCTATTTGGCTATTTGTCCATGCTTTAAATTTTGGTGCATAGTATAGTTTATGATGAACGTGTGGTGGAATTCTTCTTTTCATCACATATAATTTAGCAGGATGATCTGGCGCCAATTGTGATATCTTTTTAAGATCAGCAATTTTAGTTGTCTTTGCAAAGACTGGCTTTTTCATTTTATTAACAAATTGCTGAAGATCGGTTTCTTTCTTAGGACCATCTTTATCCACAAGAACCTCTTTCAGATATTCATAATAAAGCGGATTGTCTATCTGTTTAAGAAAATATTTGAACTTCATACTCGCATTGCAATTATGACAGTGAAATCTCACATGTCCGTCCTTTGGATAAATCCAACCGCGCGCTTTAGTTTTTGATTTTCGAGAGTCACCACAGATCGGACACCTAAAATTATAGGATCCGCCCGATCTTTTAAACATTTGAAGTTTTGGTGAAAGTAGATTGATATATTTAGTATCTATCCAGGAGTACATATTTAAATTGCTCACATAATGTAATACTAAACTATATATACAATTTACTCGATAGTTCCCTTAAGTTTACCATATTCTCTTATGGCAAATCCTGCAACTACGGCCGTTATCAATCCAGTAAGGCCTATCAAATCAGCACTGACACCTGTAGATAATGGTAAATATATTCCATGAATAATAACACTTCCAGCCATACCAATGCAAGCTGCTGGTCGCCATGATACTCTTATAAATTCTAGTACACTGTTTATTACTATGACAGACCAGTTAACAATACGCGCTAATATTTTCATTCTATTTCTCCTATTTAATTATACATTACAGAGAAAAGTCATCAAATCATATTGTATTTATTTCTTTTTAGATTTCGATTTAATCATAGACAATTGAGCAACACGACGAGCACTAGAAATTATCTGAGAGGTGTTTCCAAGATTCAATAGAGATATTGCAGCAACCAACATGATCAACTGACGAGCATCATCGGGGTTGGCACTGTTTGCAAGCTTCGTTATATTCGAAAGAATATATTGAACTATTGCTTGTTTATTATCTAGTGGATTCGGCTGGGCCATCTAAACACTCTTTCAAATCTGTTTTATTGTTAATTGATTGCTTAACACAATTGTATAAATCAATTAAATGGTTATATTTAAATGCGACATCGTTATAAGCAATATCAGCATCAACACCAGCACTAACATGTGCTCCCATACTGTTGCTTTCAATTTGTGGCATCTGGTTGGCCTTAATAGAAAGCCCTGCTGGTAAATCTGGAATTCGAACAGGTGTTACACCATCTGGTGTAAATTCATGAGTTGTAGCGCATCCTGCAAGGGCGAGGCTAGCGATCACTATTATAATTTTATTCTGCATCTGGTAATTCCATTCTAGCCACGGGACCGGGTCCCAATTTTCTAATCTGATTTCTAGCATCAGTAACACCCTGATCTACCTGGCACTGTTCATAGATAGGATTGTCTCTAATAATCGTTTGAATTGATTTATTCAATTTCGCTTCGATTGCAACTCTTTCAGCCGTTTCAGTAATCAATCCTCTACCGAATTCACTTATTGCACTATTTAACATCTGCTCGAATTCGCGATTCTTTTTATTTTCAGCATCCATTCTTTCTTGAATGGCTGCCTGTTCATCTTTAACACCACCCAGATATCCATTTCCGTATGCAGTTTTTACAGCATGGTTGTGATACCAATAAGCACCAAGGGCTAATAGAATAGGAAGCACCCATTTCCAATTATCTTTTAGAAACTGGCCGATCCATTTAAATCCGCCAAGTATGCTAAATCCAATTTTCATCAAAATACCAGTAAACATTAAACCTTACCCTTTACAAGATAATCTTTAAAAGACGACATGCGCTTAAATGTAGCGTCTTTCTTTTTCTTTTTTGCTGGCGGTTCGCCATCTGGACCTACACCAATTGCTGCCACTTGCCCACCGCCTGCTGAATTTGTTGGAGCTTCTTCATTGGTCATAATTCTATTCCAATATTTTTTAATTCTTCTAGCACCGTCTGCTGTTCATTTTCATCTAATATTTCATTGATGAATTTAGCACCATCTTCATCTAACGTTTCAAAAATGTGTGCCACGTTTTCTGGTCTATTCAAACTTGATTGTATTGCTAGATGATTATACATATTGTGATAATGCTCAAATGCATTAGACATCTTTTCATTTCTTTTCTTTAAAGAAACTGAATTTGTTTTAAGTTCATCAGCAATTTTTCTGAATGGAGCTTCTAGAGCTGCGACATTACTAGTAATTTGCTCTTCTTTGATGAATTCTTCTTTAAGTTTGCGCTTATGAGAGAAGTGAACATGTGTCATACCCTTATGCTCTTTAGAAATATGTACTGATAAACCATCCTTATGATGAACTGGATCTGAATAAGAATACATTCTTTCAGCCGAATGACCCATGGACCAAGTGTTTGGGTTTGGATCGTATCCTTCAGTTTTTTTAAAACCACTTTTCTTTAGATGATTAAAGATCTTTTGATGATCTTCATCGCTTTTTACATATTTTACATTTGGTATATCAGACCCATCTCTATGATATGTTGCATGTCTTGGCGCTGTCGTTTTAAATTTAGATCTTAATGCACCAATGTGTTTATCTACAGTTTCAATATTCATTAAAGTTTCCTTAATACACCAACGATATGATCATCCATATGTATATCACTTGCGTATATGATAGTCTCGTTTTCTATTTTATCTGGCATCATATTTAGTAGAACCACAAACGGTTTTAAATATTCTTGATACATGTGCAACTTATAAAATAACATTTTAGTAGCTCCTGCACCGAATACATTATAGATAATAATGATATGATTTAAGATTAATCGTTCTCTCAATTCACCACCATCTTTGTATTTTCCAAATAATCTTTTAATGTATTTAAATCTCTTTAAATCGTCGTCAAATTCTTTTGGATCATGACATTGTGAACTGTCATAATGTCTTGCTGCATAAAGAAGAAAATTGTCGTCATTCAACATTTCGGGGTTCATATAATTACACTATTCTAATTCTAAGCGCACCTGTTGTCGTATAATATGGTTCACCTAATAATACAGTTCCTGCTGCTGCAGCTGTATCGTCATCATACGGTCCGGCAAATAATGCGGTTTTCAAATTGTTTCCATTAATTTGCGACGTTACACTGTTGGCTCCAGTAACCTTTTCTATAACGATAAGATCATCAGAGTCAATAGTTGTAGCCGCGGGCAATTCATTTATTTTTCTAGCTCTACTAGTCATAATTTAATATCCCAATTATTCTGGTAGTAATGCGTCGTCAGTTGCATCGCCAGTAATACTGCCCATTGCAACTAATGTTTCGTAATTTACTCTACCTGCTCTGCCACCAGCAGTTGCAACAAGAGTTGCACCAGAACCACCAGTTGCGCCTGCGGTAGAATTAGCAATAAGAACTGTTGGATTAACTGCAACGAAGCCAGCGCCTGCGTTGGTAATTGTTACAGATGTAATACCACCTGTAGCATTTGTAGTTAAAGTTGCTGCAGCGTTTGCTGTATCACTAGTGATACTGATAACATCAGTATTGTTATATGTAGTGCCGCCTACACTAACTACGATAGATTCGATCGAACCAGTTCCGGCATTTCTTAACACCCAACCAGCATGAGTTACTTTCTGAGCTTCGCCGCCTGTATTTGCCATTTCGGCAGTTGAAACACCAAATTGTCCAGTTGCTTTTCCGGCTTCAAAGGTACCAACTGTTGTATTACCAAACAATGCTGTCTGATTACCTGTATTAGATGTTTTACCTGCTTGTGATGGTGCATAACTTACTGAGTTTGCTGCATCATCTGTATTTCCCCAAGTCATTTAGTTCTCCTATTATTCTTTTCTTAATATTATTTATTTAACAAAATAATGCCGGTTTCGAATGCTACTTCTACCGTTTCATCGTTTTCATATATGATATTACCTAAACCATACTCTTCATGTTCTATGAGCTCTTTTTCAAAGTCAATTTGAAAATCTTCTCTCATACTGTGGTGAATTTTATGATGCTGTTCATGTTCACCTATAACATGAGCTTCGAATTTTACCGGCAAATTATCCATGGTTTCTTTATGATGATCTGCATGCGATGTTGTCCACGAGTGAAACGTAGAGCCGGTTGCCTTGTTTGTATGGAAAGCAGCTGCTACGCCAGCCTTACTAATAGTCGCGGTGTGATGCACACCGGTCTTATTATTAAAGTGTGCATACACCGTATCATGTGGGCTTTCGCCGACCTTATCATACCCATGTTTTGTTAGTGTCTTATGAGCAACACTATCAAATTTGGTTTTTAGTGCATTGTTATTAGATATATGACTTTTGCGGTTTTCATCAGCTTCGGCATCACGAATTTTTGTCCAATGTGGATGATCATGTTTTGGGTGAACATATACGTCAAAATGACTAGCGTGTTGCTTTTTTATATCTTTGCGACTAAGCTCTCCGCCTTTCTTATATAGATCAGCATGTGGACTGTTCTTGCCAAGGCGGGGCTTCATAGAAACAACTTCATGTGGAGCTTTATTAGCTTTAAGATCAGCAAGCTTCTTTTCAGATCCTTTATCACCAGGCTTGTGTGTAAATCTAAAATTTGGTGTACGTTCTCGTGCTTCAGTGATTTCTACTTCTTCTTTAGCAAGTCTAGAAGCAGCTTTTTTGATAGACATCTGTCTTTTAATACTTTTTAGAATACCGTCAGTGTCGAAGTTTTTTAGATCACCATCTTTTTTACCAGCTCTATATGCAGTGTTGTGCACATCAGTTGAAGCTTTGCCAATATAATTAGCCACGGCACCCTTAGATATTTCATCTAAACGATTGATTTCGTCTTCATTAAAGACACCACTGATTTCTAATTCTTCTCTGTTCATTACATCTTCTTTAGTAAGTTTGTCAATCTTTTTGCGAGTCATCGTCTCACCTTTAGCTCTCTTTGAAATGCGGTCATTATCACCGTCAAAAGCAGCATTAAACTGATCTTTCGTTGACTTGGTACTATACTTTATTAGAGTATTCTTTGATAGTTCATCTATCTGCTCTTCTTCAACAACTGCTTCCGGCTCCACATTATTCACTTCTTCAGCGATAAGAGTAACCGATGCAGTAATATTTTTAATGATGTCTTTAATGCTTGTCATGTAATAAAACCTTTTTTCTTTTATTTATTAATTACGTATTATCAATTATTTTTGATTTAAGCTGTGCATTGTGCAATGGTTTTCTTAGATACCTATTTGCAACTATATCAGCTTTACTCATTTGTTCCGGTCTATCTATTTTTTCTTCAGCTGCACCCGACTTAGTCTCAAGTGTTTTGTCATTTGATTTGCTTAAATACATGATGTCTCTTATGATACGTGGTAGTGTTATTTTAATTTCCTATTTAATTATATCTCTAGATGATCTGACGTTTCTCCAGACCATTTTGCCACTTGCACTTTTGACCTTCACTCGTTTCGTATCAGAAGAATTGGTATGTACTACTGGAATTCCTTCGATTGAACCCTCTTTTACAGACTTACATTCACCACAACAATCTGGTGTACCACATTTTGTATGCTTACATTGACCCGGTGTGTCATTAGCAAATATTTTAGTTGCTGAGTCTGTGCCAACTTCCCTATGCGCCGGATTAGGATCGCCTTCAACTATTGATTCTTCATTAATACCGTATTGCTTATGAAGATGTTTAGGATAATGATCTTTTACGTGTTGTTTGAAAGCTGCACTCTTTTTATTCAACTTTCCAGTTGTTTTACTATAAGCAGCCTTTGGGTATGCTGGGCCGTCTGGTGTGTATGGGTCCCATGCCGCACCAAATTTAGAACTCGACTCATTAATGCCAGCATGTCTGTTAGCAGAATCTTTGAACTTCATTCCAAACAATTTTACTTTACCATGCTTATTAGATGCTTTCCAACCAGTTTGAGCTTCAGTATTATTAACATCGCCAAAATGTGGTCTAACATGTGGTGTATTGTTAGATTCATCTATTTCTGCTTCTTCATTGGTGTTCTTTACACAGCTAGGTACTTCTTTTCCATTGACTATATGAACACCCTGTTGACTAAATCCTTTACCATATGGATTTTTTACATTAACAACGTCTTTACCAAATCTGTCTTTTTCCGTCCAAGCTTCATCCATAGATTCTTTCTTCATATAATCCTGCTCAGTCTTTAAATGTTTAATATGGACTATTCTATCGTCTTCATGATTATTACGAAGAACAACATGATCTGGCTTTCCAAATGCTGCTGCATGTACAAATCCATTACCCTTTGGTGTTCTCTGATGTATTCCACCATATTTATCTATAAGCTTTTTAGATAATTCAACATGTGCTTGAAGCTTCTTTTCATAATCTGGATCAACTGCTTCATGAAGTTTGCCTCTATATTGCTTACCGGACAATTCTTCGTATCCAGAAACGGCTTTATGAAACTTGTTATGATGATGCTGCAATTTTTGACGAACTTTATCATTGTGGTAGCCAATTTCTTCATGTGCGCCACGGGCTTCTTCGTCACTGAATCCCCATTTTTTGTGATTACCAGCATCTAAATCATCTTCCATCTTAAAGCTTTCACCGTGTTCTTTTTTAAGATCATTATGTGCTTTGCGATGGTGTTCGGCTGTAGCATGATCTTCTTTAGCCCATGCTTTATTCTGCGATTTAATTCTCTGATCAAGGCTCTGTTCTCTCGGTTTATATTCACGCTTAACTTTACCGGCTTTCAAATCAGCGAGATTTTTCTGAGCGTCTTTAAATGCCGGGCTTTCGGCACGAGAAGATGATTCTACTACTTCAAGTTTCTTAGCATTTTTGCGGCGCGATTGAGATAATTCAGTTCTCTTTTTGGTTACATGATCGATCCATCTGCGAGAAGAAGCGCCTGGAGATCCAACGCGAGCGAGTTGGGCTTCATGAAGATCGGCATCTTCTTTAAAGTATGTTTTACCCATATTAATGAATGAATTAACTCTAGCAAATGCATACTGTTCCATGGAATAGTTATATGATTCTTTCCAGCAATCACAACCACGATTATATACTTCACCTAGTATATCGATATCTATGTTACTAGAATCTGACTTTTTCTTAAGAGCCAAGAACGTTGGTGTTTCTAGTTCTTTTTCTTCTGAAAATTTTCTATAGAATTTAATATTGGGAGAAGAACTAACTTTAACAGATTTTTCTTTATCTTTTTCTTCTTTCTTTTTACCAATAATTTCAGCAAATTTTTCGTTTAATGATTCGGCCATTTCTTTTTTACCCAAGTTTTCTAGTTTTTTACCTGCCATGAATGATTGTAATCTTTTCGATTCCATATTTTGTATGCGAGGAATTAGTCTTAATGCTAATTTTTTAATAAGTTTGGTTTTAGATTCTATTGCCTTATCGATGACCATCTTTTCTGAAACTGAAAGATTGGCATAATCGGCGCCTCTTTTACCTGCAAATTTTCTTCTAATAATTTTACGTGCTAATGCATATGCTCTCTTTTTAATTATCTTCTGTGGAGCATGTTTGCCTCTAGCAACACGACGAGCTATCTTAAGCTTGTTCTTATTTGCACGAATGATTTGAGATCGTTTCTGTCTCTGAGCAATACTGAGAACTTCATCAAGTTCTTCTGCTTCTACTTGTTTGTTTTCCATATCTTCTTTTTCTGCGTATAAAAAAAGCCCTCCGAGAAATCTCGAAAGACAAACTTAATTAGGCCAAGGACAATCCCATTTCTCCGACATAGTATCTAGCTTTGGAGAAGTAGCGTTTCTGTCGCGGATGAGTTGATAAACATATAATAACATCAAAGAGTTTTCCTAAGACTTATCTTTGTTAAACGGGATTGCCTTGGCCTAACCGTTATGCAAGAACTGTTCTTGCACTATATATTTATAATTTTAAATAATTACGGCTGCATTTCCGTCTACAATCCACTTAAGACATGAACGTCATAATTGCCGGGCTGGCTTCCGTGACAGAATTTACCATTCCGGGCAGTCGTATTGTCTGGCGGGGCATCATGCCCGATGCCCTCATGGAGCGCGCAAGCAATATCCGCATCCAGTTCCCGATCCGGGACGCTCTCAGCTTTCAGGCGTTTGCTTAGGTCGGTCATTGGTCCCACCATAGATCGATCACTGCGCCCAGACTGGCAATAAAAAAGAAACAGCAAATTATATAAAGACCGCCTAACAACAGTGTTCCCATCACTTCTCTCCTAGATATGCTTTGGCGGCGGTGATGGCTGTGCGGGTCATTTCTATCTCGCGGGGCTGTTCTAGTGAGACCATATAAGCAAATTCGATTGCTTCTTTTGCGTATTCCAAAGCCTCAACACAATCCTCAATCACCTTCCGCGTTTGAGCCGCCTGGGATAGGGTGGCGTCCTGATCGTTCCACAGTTCAGTCAATTTCGCCGCTATCTCTGGACTATTCGGGCTTGTTCCAGTGTGACAGATAACTGTTTCAGTTCCAGCAATATACAGGCCGTTCAATTGTTGCGGCCCATCCTGCTCGAAATATTCGGCGGTAATCTCAACTGATTTTTTCATGGAAGCTCCATGTTCTTTCGCTGTCTGCGCTTTTGTCGCACCCCATTCAGCTTTGCCAATGCGTTCGAATAGCGTCGGCTCTATCGTATCAGCCATCACTGGATCACCCATTATTGTTTCATTGATCATCCTATATTCCTCTCAATATCTTCTTTCACGGTGGCTTCTAAGGCTTTATCATTGGATTTAACTTTTTCATAAGTCATCCCAAAAATACGGTTCTGTGCAATAGCCAAAGCCAGATCAGCGCAGCCATTCGAGCCATCGCCATAAGCACCATTCAGCGCATTAAAAGCCAATTGGCGATCGCGTTCATTGATTGATTTTTCTATCGTGTTACTCATCATCTTTCTACTAATCTTATCAGTGAAATCGCTGTTATATCCTGCCTTAAGATAAACATCCGCAGCGATATCCAGCGCCTGCTGTAGCAGCGGGTCTTCTGGCGGGTCTTCATGCTCGCTTATGTAGAGGGCGAAGGTTCTGTCGTGGTCTTGAAAAGTACCAAAACCTCCGCGCAGTTCGCGCGCTCTATCATAAGCCCACTGTGGTATATCGGTCATGTTAATTTCTCCATCATTTGCTGGTCACGGTGTTGTTCATATCTATAATCTGCATAATCAGCGGCGGCGTCCTGTTCGTCGCTACCTGCCCGTTCTTCACACTCGATTTGCAGAGCTTCATATTCTGCATCATTGAAGTCTGCGATCCGACCAGCGACATCGATCCCGACAAACTCGGCATTGATGATTTCACAGTCGCCGCCTTCAGCTGGTTGCCAATATGTCTGTGCGATAAATGGCGAGACGCTATAGGTGACGCGGACTTCCAGTTCGTCATCGCCGCGCTGGATGAATGTTGTGAATGTGTGGCAGGTCATTGGCTAGCCTGCTCTGCTCGGTCGCTGATTATCTGTTGGGTGGTTGCCTTGCGCTCATCATCGGCGCAGGGTATTGGGTTATTGGTCATTGGGGGGGTTCCTTTGCGTTTGATCGGGCTCCATGGTCTTGGCTCCCATTTTATTCCAGAATGCTTCAATCTCAGCCGCGACAGCGGTCATTAGCTGCGCGTCCATTGGGAGGCCTTCGCGCTGCATGATATATGCTAGTTTATGGCTAGCCTGCTCTGCTCGGTTGCGTTCATTGATTGATTTTTCTATAGTGTTACTCATCATCTTTCTCCTTTACTCTCAAATAATTGTATGTAACATTTTTAAAGCCTTCACTAAATGCTAATGGACAATTAAGCTTAAATGATTCTTTATCACTATCTTTAACAAACTGTCTCATTTTAGAACCACTAATTCCAGAAACATCGTCGCTTTCATCTCTTTTTCCGACAGAAATCACTTCTATTTCTTTGAAATTAAAATCGAGATGGTTGTAGTTATTCAATAATCGCTTATATTCTTTAACACGATCTTCACCACACACAAAAATTAATTTGTCATAATTTGGTGAAGCCAGTGTTAGATGTTGAATAAACGATGGATGATGTGACGATGCTTTAACGAAATTCATAGTCGGATATGATTCAGACAATATGTTGAATTTAAAGTCTATATCCAACGGGTTTTTATTCTTATCATTAGAATGGCTTAGTACAACCATAGTTTCTGCATTTTTATATTTCATTCGTGTCTTGCACATCAAATTGAATACTAGTTCATGACCGAGTGTTGGTGGATTAAATCTACCATATGTGAATATTAAAGTTTTCATGAATGTCTCTCAAAGTTTGCATAGCTGAATGCTTTTCTATTAACAAGTTTTACTGGTGTATTGTCCTGGAGCCTAGTGACAAATCCTTCATGACCACATGAAACATCATTGATACTTTTGATCAAACCATGTCGTCCATAGTACCGGTCTAGCATACTAATTAAAAGTTCTTTAGCAGCTTTAACTTTCAAATATAGGATTACAAATTCTTCGTTGTTAAAAATATCTTGTAGATTATAAATTGTTAGTTCTTCATTATTTCTAATGAGTTTATTTACGAGCACTACATTTTTTGGGTCTGGCTTAAAGCTTTTAGCATATCTATTAAAATTCACAAGACTGTAAAGGAATGATGATAGTTTACCGTCTCCACCTCTTCCTCGAGAAACACTCGTTTGTGGAGCATAGAAACTTCTATCCAATTGCGGCGTTTTTAAAACGTTATCACTAATAGATGTACTGCTTTTCAGTTGAGTGTCATAATGTGTATGAAGTGCTATACCAATGTCATAGTAAACTCGGTGTGGTGAATCAAATTTATATGTTATAGTGTTAGCTGTGAAAGTGTTTGTTCCATCGAGATCACTGCCAAGAAATAACAAATCTCCTTGGATGATTGATGATTGATGTGTTACCGAAAGATCATTATGAAACAGATCTTCTAATAGTGGAAATATATACGTGAGCTTATTTACCAGTTCCGGTGATTTGCCGTGGTTTCTAGTAATGTCTTCCACATTATAATTAATCTTTGGCGTCTTATTAAAAAATGATTTAGTTGCAACGAAGAACTTATTCTCAGTTGGACATGTTCCAAACAATACGGCAGGAGCACCATCGTATTTGATAGAGAACGAGTCCTTATAATAAAGAACATCAATAATATCATTGAGAGCATCGGTCCCGCGAAGTATCAAAAGATCTTCGAGATGTGGAATGTGATCAATCTTATTCATATCAAATCCAATCTGGCTTTTCGCGTTTTTTCCACGAATGCAGATGTGCTTTCGCGGTCTTGTAATATTCACGATAATTGGCAACTACATCAGATGTTTTAAATTCATCTGGCATGCATGATGGTGGTTCTGTCCAACCCTGCTTCTGTAATCCATACGGAGGGCTCTGCAGAAGATATGCTAACTTAGTAATAGTTGCATGAGTCTTACCGTAACGATAAGTGTACTCACTACCAAGTGCATACATGTGTTCTACCAACCAGTTATAATTTTGCACCGAAGTGCGAGCCCACACTGAAGATGGATGATTGGCATGAGTAGCTTTATATAATATTGGCTCTCGTTCATCAACCAAAAGCATATGTTTCCGAGAGCCAATTTTTCCATTCGATTTTTCATACGACTGAATTATCTGAGTGCCGTCTAATACACGATGGGCGGTAGACAACATTTGAGCAGTTTCGACGATCATCTTAACTACATGCTTGTCCACCATCCACTGCGCACAGAGAACTGGTGATTTATCTAAATAGAATATGTTCATATGCTCTTATAAACAATTCTCATTCAAATGTCAACTATCTTTTAAAAATAGTAACAATTATCCATATCAAAATTATCAATATTGCAATACTAAATGGAATAATGATGGGCGACAATACCCAAAACCAATTCCAGGCAACATATCCTGTAAGTTTTAGCGTAATGAATACGATAGTAAGTAGTCCTAAAAATCCTACGCCACCGGTGCTAGATGAAGATGTGTTGTTAGCCATTTATTTTACTCCTGGTTTGTTTAAAAAGAATGCCGGTGTAAAGCCGTTAAAACCACCACCCATGCACAAATGTCGTTTCATATTTACTAATGTTTTACGATCTTTAGATTGAATAATAGTAATATCAGTTTTATTTTCTACGAGTGTATTATCAATAATTTTATAGCTCATTTAAAATCTTTCATTTTATCTCTAAGTTCATCATTAATTCTTTTACCAGTCGGCGTTTGATCCATTATAGCAACATCGTCATTTAAAACTCGTTGTGCACTATCTTCTAGATCATAAAATTTCATTCTACTCTTATCTAGTCCAACAAAAAATCTCCTATCCTTTGATATGTCTGAATATCTGTTTTTAAGTTGCTTCACCATAACTTGATTTAATTTTTCCATCTCTTCAGATGTAACTAGAGCAAACATTAAATCTGCAGTGGCGGGAAGTCCAAAACTATTCTTTGTTAATATGTCATTACAATAGAAAAGATTATCACCAGACACAGAAAGATCGACTGTTTCCAGTTCTCCAAGCTCTATGATTTCGACAATAGTATCATTATAATCTATAACAGCATCTGAGAGTGTTTGCTTTTCTATTTTCTCATTTTCCAATTTAACAAGAAGATCGGTCAATTGTGCCAAATCAATCTTACCAACTGGATAACCATTTTCCATCAAGTACTCTGCTTTAGCTAAGCATGCTAAATAAATATTACTCATCACGGTTCCTACTATTAAGATTATCACCAACACTCAAACCAGTTTCGATTGATATTCTGCCACGCTTTGTTGGAAATACATGATCTTTGCTTACAATTATTTCTTTGCCAGCTGATGTTTTTATCTTATAACAGTCTTTGAGTTTCGAATGATGAACCATATGAACCGTTTTATATTGATCATTAGATATAATTTGATCTCCAACTACAATATCTTTAATCATTTTAGAACTACCATCACGCAGTTCAATCATTTCATCCTGGAAGATACATTCAGATGTATCGGTAATTTCAATATCGCTTGAACCATATCCAGCTCGAGTAACCTGTGTAGCACTAATGATAGGAACGTTGTGTTCAACGGCAAGTCCACGAAGTTCTTCGGCAATCGACTTAATCATCGTGTACGAGTTAGCATTAGCACCGGCCTTAATTCTGACTGATCCGCATAGATTGATGTAATCGATATAGATGATGTCTGGTATAAAATTCTTCTTAATTTTTAATTCATTAAGAAGATGACGAAAGTGATTTGCATGGGCTGTTGAAGTTGGATATTCTTTAATGATAAGCTTGCCCATAGTTCTGGACTTTAGCTTAGCAATCATTTTATCGTAGTAGGCTTTTGGAGTTTTATCCAAATCGTCCATGGTAATATTTAGAAGATTAGCATCAATTCTTTCTGCGATCTTTTCTTCAGCCATTTCGAGCGTGATATATAGGACACTCTTATTATCCATGAGATTGCCAGCTGCCATGTGGCACATTGCCAAACTTTTGCCCGCGCCAGTATTGTGTGATTCTATACCATTTGTATAATATCGCTTATTTTTATGATTAACATTTATGTCTACAATTGGAATTATATTATCTGTCTTAATGGTAAATGCTAATGATGGTCCATGTATCGTTACTAATTCTACAGGATCTTGCATATATTCTAACTCTTGTGCAGTAATCCATTCATCATCAACAGACTTAAATAAATGATCCGCGTTACATTTGACTTCTAATCCATTTGCGGTTGTAATGATATATTCTTCATATGAACCCTTATCAACAAAAAAATTAATGCCAACCCAACCATCTGGAGAATATACCTCTACTTCATAACCCTCTTTAAGCAAGTCATCTACGGCACCTATTTCTATTTCTTTTTCTACCCAATTATTCATTAAAAACTCCAAAATAATAAATATTACTAGCCGGCACTGGCATAATATTTATACGAAAGATTAAAACATGTATGATATAATCTATTCATCATTGTGTGAAAATAGAAAATCATTAAAAGAAAAATATGGCTACGCCAGCGGATTACATGCTCATCACATAATTCCAAAACACATGGGCGGCGGCGATTTACAAGAAAATTTAACATATCTAAATATTAGAGAACACATAATTGCTCATTTCTTATTGTGGAAAATATATAAAAATCCAAATGATTTAAGATCTATGCACATGTTGGGTGCGAAGCTTTCAACTAAACAGCGAATTATCACTGGTAAGTTCTGTCATAAAAACAAAATCGGATTTCATTCTGATAAATATAAAAATAATAAAGAATCAATCAGAGCTAGCGCCAGAAAGGCGGCGGTGACACAATCCAAAAATAAAGTAGGAACTTTCGATCCAGTCTTTAGAAAAAACATGTGTTCAAAGGGTGGAACTGCTGGCTCTAAAACACAAAGAGAAAATAAAATAGGAGCCTTTTTCGATCCAGATGTAAAAAAAATTATTTGTGCTAAGGGCGGCAGAGCTCTTACTGGCTTCATATGTGTAACTAATGGAAAACATAGAACTAGAATAAAGCCTGATTTGTTGCAATCGTATATTGATATTGGATACCAGCGCGGATTTACACTTTTCTAATTCGCACTTTAATTTTTGTTGATGGATGAACACAACCAGCAAGTATGATTGTAAGTGTTTTTCTAGAAACACCACCCTTAGTGATATTATTAAAATGCTCAATGTCGAATGGTATTTTCGCTTCAGCTAAATGATAATACTCGAATCTCTCTTCAGAATTTTCTAAATAATCATGACCGATATCAGTATCAAACGATACTGCTAAAGCGTCACTCAGAATTTGTGGAATAGAACCCTTAGATAATGGATTTTTGTCATCATCGTCATCGATAATTTTGATTGAATCCATGATCGCATTGTAGAGAGCTTTGTCTTGACAGAATTTCTCTGTAGTATCTGTAAGCCAAACCATCTGTTGTTCGGTATATTCTAAAGTCTTGGTCTTTTCGACACACTCTTTAAAAACGTGTTCCGGTAAAGATACTTTATCTATGTCCAGAAGCAATGCTTCCTTTGTTGGAGAGGCATTGTACTTCTGGAAATAGTGTTCTATTAATTTATAAAGAACTTTATCAGCATCGTTATGAAAATATTCTGGCTTTAAAAATGCTATCGTCTTTCTGACGTAATCTTCATTATATAACAAACTACTTAATATAATATTTTCAATGCTCATATTGATCCTTCGTGTTGAATTCTATTAGCGAACTATATATACCAAGTTACTCGTTTTCGTCCTCCAAATTATCATAAACTTCTTCAGAATCATCTTCAATCAAAGCACCATGAGATACTGAGTATTTCGCTTTAACAAAGTCTTTAAATTTCTGATCCGCAAGAATTGGCTTCCAAAAATCAGCAGTGTCAGTAGCTTGAATCTTTATGCCCTTTTCATCAAATTCACCAGTCTCTTGATCTACTTTTGAATATCTACCGTTCTTCGGTTTCGTAACGTGACCAGATTCGAGAGCCATATCTAACAAACCAGACCATTTAGAAATACCACCCTTGAATTTCACTGTAATTGGAATCTTAGATTTTTCTTTAACGTAGCGAGATTTTTCAACATTGATAATGAAGTTATATCCCATAAGATCTTTACCGTCTTTATCCTGTTGACGACCGATAATGAACACGTTATCCGAGGAGTACATTCCTCCCGTTCCGCCTGACACGATGGGTTTACTGAACATTTCCATAGTCATGTAAACGTGATTTACGACGATCATTGGAATATCTTTGAGATTTAGATGTGGTGTAACCATTCTGAAGAACGATTTAAGCTGCTTAGCACGAGTCATGTCAGCAACAGATTTACCGTCAAGAGCGTCGTCGACTTCTTTCTTAGATGCCATGTTGCCGATAGAATCGATGAGAACTATCAGATGTTCTCCACGGATAATGTCTTCCAATTGAGTCATAACATCAAACTTCATCTGTTCGATGTTTGTCAGTGGTGTGTGGATAACTCTTTCCATGTCAATACCAACAGCTTCAAAATATGATTTTGGTGTACCAAATTCTGAGTCATAAAATAACAATACGGCATCTGGGTATTTGTCCATATATGCTTTGGCTGAAATGAGAGAGAACAAAGTCTTAAAGTGCCGAGATGGCCCAGCCCACTGAGTAAGTCCAGGAGTAAGTCCGCCATCTAGATCACCAGAGTATGCAACATTAATTGCCGGGATTTGTGTTTGGATCATATCCTTTTCATTAAAGAATTTTGATGTCGACAATATCGAACTTTCTTTAATTGTAGAATTCTTTTTAATTTTTTCTAGTAATGACATGTTATGTATTCTCTCCGTTTAATATATTTTGTAGTCTGTCAATAAATTGGTCAATCTTTTTTGCACGTTCTGGCCATAGAATATATTTGCTCTTATCAGAATCCTTTTTAAGATTCGTTAATAATGGATAAATGGCATCATACATTTCTTTAGCCTTGTCTCTATTATCGAATTCGCTCGATATAAATTCGTCATCTACGGCACTAAAACCGAAATCATTTTCATCATTCATAAATAATTTTTCCCAAATGAAACTCTTCATCATCATCATCAAAAATTGCCAGCTTGATGTTCTCTTTAAATTCTAACTCTCTGGCCATATTAGATATTTTTGTGTTGCTCGAACACTTCAACAGTTTGACTAATTCGTCACAGTCTTCGGCAGTGTATATTGGACCAATTCTCATAATTAATCTCCAAAAAAACTATCAAGGTTTGACGTGTGCTCTGCTTCCCAGCCTATCGATTTAAGGATAGCTAACAGTGGGTCAAGAAACGATTTAGTAAATTGCAAATCGTAATTGATATATTTTTGTATATTGAATTCCTCTGGAAGTTCATCCGGACACGATAGTACATTAGAAAAATGTGGGTTCGGAGCCTTGAGATAACAAAATCTTATTTTGTCGCCGCTTCCTATCTCTTCATATTTATTACGAATGTCGTGCTCTTCTATCAATCTATTGAACAAAATTGAACCTTTTACATGTATCGGAGTTTTCTTTAGAAATCCAGTGCGTGTATTCCATTTGGCTATATCACTAATTCCCCTTGGAAATGATATTTCAGCAAAGTTTTTGTTTTCAAATTCAGTTCTAAATTTAGAAACATATTGCTGTAGATCTTTTTCTTCAGCAGACATAATGAGTGATATCGAATGCTTAATTGCTGTTCGACATACTTGTGGAGTTGATGATTTAATAGCTTCAATACCGGACATTTTTAATTCTGGTATTGCGTACTCAACACCCTCGAGATTGTAAACATTAAGAATATATCTTTTCTTGGCTGTCCATATTGCTTTATTAGCAATACACTCTCTGGCCATTTTCATTTTCTGAGATTTAGCATTCATCATAATAGCTAATTCAGAATAGAACTTTTCAATTTGTACTTCCATTTTCTCAGAACAGAACTTATCAAGAATTCTAGTTATTTCTAAATCGCTTTTATCGGATATTCCAACCTTTTGAACTAGTCTATCGAGTGTAATATAGACAGAGTCAGTATCACTCGCAATAACAAAATCTACATTCTCAGTACCTATAAGCTTATTGAGATATTCATTAAGTCTATCTGCAATCCAACGAATAGATAACTGTCCAGACATCGTAATAGCTTCAGCATGGTTAATATCATACCATCTGAAATATTTATTTCCAAGCGCACCATAAGCACTGTTCAGCTGAATTTTCTTAGCCATCTGTAGATTATTAAATTTAGCAATTAGTTTCTGCAATTCCCATGTTGGATTTTTTTGATTTTTCTGTTTTACATCAAACATTAATCTCTTGTATTTGTTTCTGTCCTCATACATTTTTTCCATCAAAGCTGGTAAAAATCCCTGCTTGTCTTTCGTATAATAACATCCATTCGCAGCCCACGAGTGATCATCATCTCGTATAATTTTTCTTTCAAGTAGTTTGTCTATAGTATTAAAAGAACTAACTCGACCAGCAAATGTCTCTGGACTAATATTGTATTGCATGATAAGGTGTGGATATAGTGAATTTAAATCGAATGAAACTACCCACTTATGCATACCAACGTGCGGAGCCTTAACATATCCGCCCACTAGAGGCCCACCGAGGCCACTATCTCTATTATTCGGTATGACTATATCATCTTCCAGTAGATAATTGTGTATCATCACATCCCACTGGCGCACAGATGCAAGAGTATCATTATAGTTTACTTTTGCATCATATGCAAGAGCGAAGACTAATTCAATTAGTTTAAGCTTGTCTTCTAGTTTAAAAATCAAATCAACGTCGTGAATATTATATTCGATGTATTTCTGTGGATTTTTTTCATACAAATCGTCGAGATTAATGTAGTCTGTGTAGTCTAGCTTCGTTTCACCCAATTCGACTTCACATATATGTGCTAGTGTATATTTTTCTCGACTTTTGTATGTAAACTTTTTGTATAGTTGCATATAGTCCAATACGCTGATACCAGCCAATTGATATGATGGGCAGAGTTTGCCTTTGATCATAACTTCGTAAGCGATCAGGTTACCCCATGGGCTAAGTTCTTTAGCATGTCTTTCACCAAGAACTCTGATAATTCTATTAACGAGATATGGAATATCATAGAATTCTACGTTCCATCCAGTAATTACATCAGGGTCTAAGAGCTTCCAAACCTGAATGAATTTTAATAGTAGATCTTTTTCATTTTTACAATGATAGTATGTAAGATCGTCTTGATGTTCTGTAAATTCTTTAACACCAAAGGTATATCTGTGAATGCCTTTACGAAGTGTTATCGCCGTAATTTCATTTGGAGTCGTTGTAACACCTGTTGCGATATCGACTCTATTCTTCATAGAGTTTTCGATGTCGAGACCAACAACAGAAATCAGTTCAGGATCATATTCAATCATACCCTTGTAGTTATCAAAGATGTAAGTATACTGATATTGTGTCAGACCATAGATTGGAAAATTCGACACATCACTATAAGATTTAACAAAATCTCTAGCCTCGCGGATTGTATTGAAATTTTTCTTATCGACATATTTTCCATCCAAAGTTTTGTACTGTGTCTCGACAGGTGAATTGACAAACAGATATGGTGAATATGCAGATGTTTCTCTAAATGGCTTTCCCTCTCTTACTCCTTTAGTATAAATTTTGCCGCGGTGAAGCCAGACGTTGGTGTAAAACATAGGGAATCCTCAATGAATAAATAGTATGTATATTATATATTACGATAGGAGAAATGATGTGGAAACAAATCCAGTAAAATTATTGCAAACAAAATCTGGTGTAAATCCAGACGGCGCTTTTGGACCAAATACATTTAGAGCAGTGACCAAGTTTTATAAATTATCGAAGATCAGATCGGCTCACTTTTTCGGCCAATGTTCTCATGAATCTGCAGGTTTAACAAAATTCAGCGAAAATTTAAATTATTCCGAATCAGGTCTATTAAAGACATTTGGAAAATATTTCAATGCCGCTACAGCTAAAAAATATGCACGTAATCCTGAAATGATTGCAAATAGAGTATATGCAAATAGAATGGGTAACGGTGATGAAAAATCTGGCGACGGATGGAAATATCGTGGTCGTGGTGCTATTCAACTAACTGGTAAAAATAACTATACGGCTTTTGCTAAATATTTAAAACGTCCAGATATTCTTAAAAATCCTGATATTGTTGCAACAGAACTTGCATTCGAGTCTGCAAAATTCTTTTTTGATTCAAATGGTCTATGGACTATCTGTGATAGAGGAGTAAATCGTAGTGCAATTATCGATCTCACAAAGAGAATCAACGGCGGTACTCATGGTTTAGATGATAGAATTAATCAAACAGTTAAATTTTATAACTGGCCATAATTACAAAAAAGAGCGGGAAAACAAATCTCCCGCTCTTTTTTTGTCTTTTATCCGAGTCCAATAGTACCAAGGAACATGCAAAGCATGAGCACACTAACAATAAGTGATGACACGTTTGCTACGCTTGTGATATGTACAACATTACCCATTAGTTTTAATCTTTACGGTTTTAGGTTCTACTGATTTAGTTTTATCAACAGTAACAGTTAGAAGACCGTCTTCCATTTTAGCATCGATTGAATCGATGTCTAAGAAATCACCCATTTGGAATTTCTTTTCGAAAGATCTATTAGCCACACCGCGGTGGATGTATGTGCTTAGATTTTCAGGATCTTCAGTTTCCACTTTATCCTTATTACCGGCAATGCTCAATACACAATTTTCAACGCTGATCAAAATATCAGAATCTGCAAAGCCAGCAACAGCCAATTCAAGCTTATAGCCATCATTAGTTTTGATGATGTTGTGTGGTGGATATGAGTGTCGTAGTGGGAGGGTTTTTGTTAGAGATTCTAGGTCTCCAAAAAATTTGTCAAAACCAACAAAAAACTCAGTGAATCCGTCACTGAACGAGAGTGCTTTATTAATCATATGATCTCCTGTAAAAGCAAGATTTATAGTATGCCTAACCAATGTGCATTAGGCATACTATATATACATTGAGATCATAATTCTACGATTTTATCAACCATAAAACCAGGATTTTCATCATCATATCCACGAGGATTAGACATGATCCGGCATGAGCCGAGTTCATAATCATTGTTATGATGAACGTGACCATGAGTCCACATTTTGATTTGTGGACGATCTAGTATAAATTCACTTAGATCGGAAGCATATCCACCATTCATCACAAAATCATTTGCAAATCTCTTGCTGATAGACAATGTACTTGGTGCATGATGAGAAAGTACAAAGCACTTATCATGATCGACAGTGTTTTTATCAATAAATTTCAGTGCCGCGTCGTGCATCCGAGATGCGTCATATGGTTGAAATTTACGATAAACACCATCGTGATTTACTTGAACGACTCGAAAATCATTCATCTTATCCTTTATAAGACCCATAGTAATAGGATCATTCTTATTCATATCAGTCCAGAGCGTAGTTCCTAGAAATCTAACATCTCCAACTTCAACATATTCGTTTTCTAGTATATTAATATTTGGCAGATGTGCTAGAGTTTCACGAAGAGTTTGCTCAGTCTTATTTTGAATGTATTGATATGACTCATGGTTGCCCATGATATAAAGAACGTGTTCAAATTCATTAGAACAGTATTCAAAGAACTCTTTGAATCGTTGACCGTAAGCATAATATGGTGAATCTTCAGATCTTGAAAATGGCATAGCAGTACATATGTCTCCACCGAGGATCAGAAGATCACTGCCGGCATTCTTAATTCTGAATTGACTTTCAAATTCTAGATGAAGATCACTTACAAATTGTATTTTCATGTGTGTCTCCTTTCTGATTCCTTTATCATGGCTTCTGCAATTTTAAATGCGCTTTTGGCCCAAAGTGTAGCAATTTCGTCTGGAACACCACCATCAAGACCTCTGACCTTTGATACGTCAAAGGTCGTTAAAGCCTGAGCAGCAAAATAATCCAATTGACTTATCCCAGTTTCCATGTTATGCATCGACTCGAGAGGAAATGCTCTATTATATTTACTCAATGTCTTTATCCAATTTTGTTTGTATTTCGAGATAGAAGCGGTGGTACTTAGCCATCCGATTGATGTCCTTTTCTGTAACACCCTTCAATCTGCGGATATCACTGTTATGCATAAGATCAGCCATTTTGACTTTCATTGCGTCTTTGTTTGCAAACACTTGCAGTTTGTATTCATCATAGGAATAACCATTTTGCTTTGTCATGGCACGAATTCCACTTACGACACGTTTGGAAAAGCCAGCTTCTTCAAGATCATGCCATGTAGTCTTTGTATCTTCAATAATGTCGTGGCCAAGTGCAATACACTGTAGCTCTTCGTCATCGCTTTTGAGATTATGCATGACCTGGAGACAATGTAGAATGTAAGGTTTTCCACCTTTATCGAATTGTCCATCATGAGCAACCGCTGCCATAACTAGCATTTTTCCAAGCATTTCACCATTTTTCATAACGTTTTCCTCTTTATAGTATTCTTATATACTATTTTTAAAGTGGTGTCAACTTATACTTCGAATTCAGTAATTGATTCTGAGTTATCAAAAATCCATAAATTTTCATCTGTAAAATGAACCCACCCGCAATCGCGCTTCATAATTCGTTCAGGGGAAATATCAAATGAGTTCATAGCTTCTTCAAGAGAAGAGTGCACCCAAGAGGTGCACTCAAGCCCTCATGCGGACCGTAATCATAATATGTTACATAGACTTTCATGAACATTCCTTTGTTGAATCAAAAATTTGGTAATACACATATCGCCACGCTGATTGTTACACTTATGGCAAGCGCATACAGTATTGTGTGACATATCATATTTCCCGCCTTTAGATCTTGGGATGATATGATCTAATGTAGCTGTATTATCTGATAGACGAGATATTCCGGAAAGTTGTAAGACCATGGGTGTAAAACAATAAACACATTTTCCATTTTGAGCTTTCATCATCCGCGCCAGAAATCTCCGTTTTCTTTTATTACACGGCATTGCGAGCTGCCTTTTCGTTAGCAACCTGAAGTAGCTGGCGCCAATAGATAGAAATTCTCATTCCTTGTTTGCCGCGTACTCTCCAATATGCAATTTGCTTTGGAGAAAGGTAACCTGTACGAAGATAGAACTTAGCCATCGCTGTACCCATTTTGCATGCGCTGGTCGAAATCCACGACCATTTACGTGCTTGGTTCTTTCGGCAACTTGCTCATCCGATGTCTGACGTTCGGTCAGAACAACCAAAGCGCGAGCAACGGCTTTATCATTTGTGCGAAGAAGATTTACAATATCTGTACCATTCATGATGTTTCTCCTGATTTAATATAACTCTTATATACCAAAACGAAAAGAATGTCAACTATCACTGAATGATATAATTTTCAACGATTTTAGATTTAATCTGTCGAATAGTATAGCTATATGATCTATTATGTTTAGATAATTGATATCCATGATCACATAAGTGATTAAAACTATTGGGTTTCTGAAGTGCCAAAGGTCTCAGAACACCGCCGATTTTAATCGAATAAAGTTTTTCGTCTTCTTTATTCCAGTAATATCCTGGAAGTCCATCAAGTGCAAAGTATTTCTTATGAAAAGTAATCATTAGGCATGGTCCACTTCTATATTAATATAATCACGTGTATGTTGAACTCGAGTAATTACTCTATCACGAGATTCGTCGAAGCAGCGAACATAATCGCCTACGCGGGGCACGAATGGATAATCTACCCACTCTTCGATTATCTCACTTTTGTATATAAAATTAATTTTCATTTCATTTCAAACCTTTCACGAAACTAACAGCACTTTCCCACCCAATCAATGTTGGTTGAAATCTAGCAACTAGTCCACCGTCTCCACTGAAATGTGGATCAATTGAGAGTCTATTTCGAGGATCATATGTGGTAACCAACAACTTATTACCCTCGTAGTTAGTACAGTTTGGGTAATTGATCATACTAATATGCAAACCATTAATTTTAGATGTTTTCACGATACGAAACTTATATGGATCTGGATTTAGTGAAAAAGTCCTATAGCTATCACCAGAAGACATAATACCCAGTCCCATTAACTAGCTCCGCTTCCATTACCCCATCCAGCACCACTTGGTGGATTATAGCCGACAGTTTTCCAGCGCTGCTGAATTCGTGCTTCCACTTCATCAAAATGCAGTGGTTCATAGTTGGTATGTTCTACCGATACACATAGATAACGAGGATCAGGATATGTAATCTTTTTGTAGGGATTACCTCCAGATTGGTCATCCTTATCGAAAACCACACCATTTGTCATAACCTCATTGCCATGCAGATGCCCGTGGACATTTACACGAAAGCGATCTGTTACACTATCTGGATGCAGTGGAATATGAGTCATAATGAATTTATCAACAAAAACTCTGCAACCATGCAGTTGTTCAAAGCCAACTTCACGGTATTGTTTATCCTTGAAGATATCATGGTTACCACGAATCAGAATCTTACGACCATTCAGCCTAGATACATGATGCAGTGATTTAGCATTGATAACAACATCACCCAGATGATACACAGTATCTCCAGGTTTAACCTTCGCATTCCAACGTTCAACCATCGCTTCATCCATTTCTTCAGTAGAAGTAAATGGGCGCAGTGGTGTGCCATCAGCATTCTTGAACTTTTCCCAAGAATTGGTGTGTCCGAAATGCGTATCGGAGATAATGAATCTGTTTACAAATTTTCCCATTTTTAGTCCTCTATAAATTCTATAACATCGATATCAAACCAAGTCCGGCCGAACGACGTCATTGCCGGCACTTGTGGGTGGTCTGGATCATACCCTTCAGCTACTTCAAAAGTCTGATGTGCGTAAGCAAAATGCCATGAATGTTTTGGGTTTACAATTTTGAATTTCACGTTTTTGCCTTTACGATTATGTTTTCTGAATTTCGGATATATTTTTTGATAGCAAAATAACGATCAGACATTGCAGTTGATACTTTTTCATCAAGGCGCAATTCGAGAACTTTCATCATATCTTCAAGTTCTACAATAAATTCCATTGCATCATCTTTAGTTACCATCATAACATTCCTTTGTTGTTATGACTCTTATATACCAAAACGAAAAGAATGTCAACCCTTAACGATTTTTACATCGTATCCTAGAAACTTTGATACTTCAGCAACTGTAAGTTCTCTGTTACGATTCATGACGTCAGCTTCTGTAACTTTCAGATCATTAATGTACCAGTACTTATCACCATCAGCATATTCCATAGCTGGACCATCTTCACGATGACACTTACCATTAAGATACCAAAACTTGTTACCATCGGCATATTCGACTGCTGGACCATCTTCACGATGAAGTTTATCATTAAGATACCAATACTTGTTACCATCGGCATATTCGATTGCTGGTCCATCTTCACGATGACGTTTACCATTAAGATACCAATACTTTGTACCATTCTCATAAACTCTAACTTTATATTCGATCATAATTAATTCCCTTCATGTATTTTTAAATCATTTACAATTTTCAAAGTATCGATCGCACTATCGTTATCATAAACAGCATCGAATCCTTCTTCCAATGTTGGAGCTTCATATGATTCTATCATATTACGAACAATGTGCATTGGAATATCTTTTCCTGGTCTAGAAAGCAAGCGTTCAACAATGTTATCTGGTGTTCCAAAATCATATCCAATAATAATATGTGTGTCTTTAAAGATATCAATGAACTTTTTCCTAGCTCCAATAGTCATATTGGTTCTATCAATCACTACATTATATCCCTGATCAGCAGCCATTTGTGCGTCAGCCATTGCAACTTTTGTTGCCTTTTTGATATGTGACGCAAAGACATCATTATAAGTCTTGCCAACACTTTTGGCATGGCGTTCAATTTCATTATCAGAACTGACAACGATATGACGTGTGTATTCATTCATCCAATTTTCTGCAATCCACGTGGACTTGCCAGCAGCAGGAGGACCGATCAGGATGTAACATATAGGTTTAGGGTCAGTCATTTCTTTTCTCCAATACTACCATTGATGCAAAATCATAATTCCAAATTTTAGTCTTTTCAAAGTTGTGAATAGATTCCAAGCTATTTATCTTATTAGTTTTCACGACTCGTCCAAGAACCCAACTCTCACCACCGACCCTATGAAATTCTAAATCGAGCTTCCTAACATATGCATCAAATCGAATTCTTCGCCTCGTTTGAAGATACTTATATTGGCTGAGCAATGCGAATATCAATAACATTAAAGGCAATACTAATATCAGATGATCCATTAGTCTACTCCGCGTTATATTTAACATCTGAAAACCAAGCATCTCGAATTTCTTCATACTTAACAGTTTTCGTAAGATTGTTGCGAATGGTATTAAGAACATCATCACGAATCATTTTCGGGGTTACTATATCTGGTCGATATTCAAAGTTTTTGAATACTATCCCACGAGCATATCGATCAACATTTTGAGCATGATTTAATGCAAAAGTTTTTCTGTCTATTTTTTTCTGCGCATTACTATAGAGTACTGCGATAATATATCTATACTGTTTTATTATCGCATTATTAAAATCGGTTTCAAATTGTTCAATTTTTACGCGGTCTTCAGGTGAAAGATGAGCTTTGATATCATCCAAAGAATTATCAATGATAAGTTGAACAATATTGCGATCTTGCAAAATAGCTTCTTTAGCCTTATGCAGATTGATATACCAGTGACATTTTAGTTTGACCATATGACCACTATTAAATCTAACTACAAAGCCCTCAGTTTCCTCCAGATCGACAACATAATTGATGAATTCTTTCATGTCAGTCTGTGGTTTAAATGCTTTAACAATTGGAATATCTTTATCACGAACGTATTCATGAAGATGACGATGTAGAACATAATCGCCGTTGAATCTGTTTCTAATTCCAGTCAAGATCAGCATATCTTCTGGGTGATCAATAACGATGCGCTGTTTACGAGAGCACCATTCAAAGATTGGAGTTAGAGCATATTTTTTGATCAATGTCTCAGCAAATTCTGCATAATGTGGATTGTTCTTCACAAAATCTTCAACTGGTTTTGCGACATCTGTAGCGCCCATTTTGGTGCCCCAAATCATATTTTCATTAACAATAAATGGAGCAATCATAGAACCATCGAGCTTTTCAAGAATACTATGTCCGACAGACATATCAACAATATGATCTTGAGTTTCATCTCGTTCATTCACATTGAAAAATTTGTGATATGGTCTACGCAAAATATCACCAGTCACAGTATCAAAAATGATGCCGCGGCACTCACGACGAAGAGCATTATGCAAAGCTCTTTCGGCACGCATTTTTGGACTTCCGCCAGCAACTTTAATTGGTGGGAATGTGTCTTCAAACATCACATTGTAATTGATGACTGTATAGCCTTCTTTCACAGAGACATTAAATTCGTCGCGACCTTCGATTGCTGGAAGCACATCATTGATATTGATGATTAGTGGAAATTCATATTCCATGCTCAAATTCTTTCTAGCGTGTGAACCATGAACTGGTTCTGAAGTGATAATTGTCGGTTTCATAATATTTCCTCAAATCCCATGCTTGCTACACTATATCCCATTTCGTCATTTACGACAAACGTGTCACCGACCATCGATGATCTGAGACCGTAAATATGACCATCGGCTTCATGGAGTGGAGCCAAGACATTAATATCAGCACTATAGTCGCAATTTTCTTGACCGAGTTCGAAGAATTCTCCGCGGGACCAACTACCATGAATGTTCTGAGTACGAAAAAATGCATATTCTAATGCAGCCATGATATCATTTGTGTGTGAAATCTGAATGGATGCAACTGCGAGACCGGTATGATAAACTTTGATTTGCATAATGTTTCTCCATATTTATTATATATTTCTTATATACTATTTCGAAAAGAATGTTAACCCTTAACTATTTTCACTTCATAACCTAGAAGCTTTGATACTTCAGCAACCGTAAGTTCCTTGCCAGGATTCATGACTTTATCTTCATTAACTAATACACCATTAAGGAACCATAGCCTTGTACCACTAGCAAGTTCGATTGCTGGTCCATCTTCACGATGCTTCTTACCATTAAGGTACCAATGTTTGTCCAAATCAGCATATTCGATAGCTGGTCCATCTTCACGATGTCTCTTACCATTAAGGTACCAATGCTTGTCGCCATTCTCATGGACTTCTACTTTATATTCGATCATAATCCTAATCCTTTATTGACTTGATATATTCTTATATACTATTTCGAAAAGAATGTCAACAAAAAATAACCCGCACAGGGCGGGTTAAGGTTAACCAAGGTGAAGTTAAGCAGTTTAAATTCATGCTCAGGAACTTAACGCTTAATTAAAAGCGATAACCAAGACCAATCAACCCGCCGTGCTTTCCAACACCAGCTTGAAAGTCGGTATAACGATATTCTACTTTCCCGTAGACATTTTCGGATAGATGAAGTTCAGCACCACCACCGACGCGGAGACCATCAAGTTCACGAGAGAAAACGTCTTTATAGTTAGCATATCCAACTTTACCATAGAGCAATGTATCGCTAGCAACCTGTACACCAAGGCGTGCAGATGCACCTACATCACGTCTATCAAACACATTATCAAGTGTTGCTTCAACACCTAGATAAACTGGAGTATCATTAATGTTAACGTCATATCCAACTTCAGCTCCGTATGTAACATCGGTACGATCTGGAGCAACTGTTACGTCATCAAGACCGGCAGTTACACCAATTCTAAAACCAGAAAATTCATTTGCAGATGCAATTGATGGTACTGCAAAAAGTAATGCGGCAGCCATTAGAGAAATTAACTTATTCATATATTATTCCTATAGTTGTTTATGTTTTACCAATATTAAAGCATTATGGGTTTTAAATGCTAAAGAACCCTTAGGTTCAATCCTTGTGTTTCTATTTATACAGTGATATTCGATCTAACCACAAATTTATTGCATTAATCGTTTTAGTTACACATTTTGCATCATCAGCATCATAGATATAGCCAGAACCACCAGCTTCAATAAATCTGGTTATGTTTTTGTGATGATCATCTATCAAAAATGCTCTTTTGTGTGCCATGAAAGATTTTTCAATACCAGATGATGTTGTTATGAATGGAATATCTTTTAATGATGTGAAGTGTTGTTCTATAAATTTGCTTTTTTGATGTCTAACTTCAGATAAAGGTCTGTAAAAATGTCCAGTACTCGTACATATTGCTAAATTTACTTTACCTTCCTTCTTAAGCATATTCAATGCTAACACTAATATTTGAGATTCTTTCAATGTTGGCTGTAACTCAAACATGTTAAGCTTGGTGTACGCTGGTAAGATTTCTCTATAAAAATGTTTACTTGATTCTGCAGACATTTCACTTGGATATTCACCAAAACAATCAAAGACACCACCATCAAGATCAGCTAAAACTCCATCCATATCAATATAAACTATTGGCTTATTAGTCATTTGTATGAACCTCTATTAGAGTTGAAATACTATTGACCGATGAATGTCTCTCATCAAATTTTACATCATCAACTGGAGCTGAATATTTATGACCATGGGCTGTTTGAAATTGCCAATCAATAGATAAAATCTTTCGCCAAGATTTTTTATCTCGTTGTCCACTAAATTTTGCAAAGCAACCAACTTTAAAATCGTCGATATATTTGTTGAAATTTCCAATATTTACTAAAGCAAATTCTACATCATTAACTATTTGATCGTATGTTAGATTAAATTTATTTGCATCGTATTTATGCAATGGAAAATCATAATCATGATTTTTATATCTATTTGCACGTATCAATCGATTAAGCTCATCTTGTTCTTTTGTTAGTGGGACAAAGACTTCTACGGTTTCTTCTTTTCTATCAATACGTAATCTGTAAGGTAGTTTATAGATTTTATCTTCATATCGCAGCTTCACTTTGAACGATGAAGCGAATGGATTTCCATCAAATAGTTTTTGCCAACCAACTTCTGGTTGGCCATTAACATGTAACTGTAAAATATCATGACACATTTTATGCCATTCAGTTGATAATTGTTTACTCATTTGAAATCCACTTTTATTACATTATCAGTAGTTTTTGTCGGAGCAAGAAATCTTATCCAACAAGTATTACCATAATCAAATTTATATCCGGCGTCTGCGGCGAGTTTGATACAATATGACGATGGCTTATCTAGAATTATTTCAAATAAACTAGTCTCACCAATTTTCCACAATTCACTGTAATGACTAATAAACTGATGCATCTTCATATATTTGTTTGAGCAATGATATGACCTTTTGTCTGTCTTATTATGAACAAAATAATAAATGTAAGATTGTCTAGTAATAATACCATTATCTGTAAAGTTTATTTCAGACGATCCAAGATAATTCCACTTATTGAGATCGTGTCCATGAAACATATTTTTCTTTTTAAATGACCACATCATTCGTGCTCATATTCGTCGTCGACGATTTCGTCTCTTGTTATAGTAACAATAACATGATTATCAAAAATGTGTTGTAGAATTTCAGAATTATCATGTATCATTCGTGTAAATGGTTTATGTTTTTCATTATCTGGATGTTTATATCCAATATTCTCACATGTTTCACCATCTTCACCATAAGAAAAAGAAGCAACATCTTCTGAATCAAGATCAAATTCTACACCATCGATAAGATTATAATATTCTGGCCCACCAATCCGGAAAGTACATTCTTCACCATCATTAGAGTATGGGGTGTATTGAGTCCACACGATACAGGCCAACTGTGGATGTCGAGCCATATATTCATTAATGGTCTTTTTCAAAAGTTCCTGAGATTGCTTTTGATAATTTTCTTTAATTACCTTAAGCATTTCAATTTGATCTTCGATACTGTCATTCATAATCATTTCCTAATCTGGATCATAGTTTATTCTTGTACGTTTGAATGAACCAGACATCCATTTTTCTATGGGCATGGTTCCTAGCCATTTTTCGACTGTTGGTATAAATCCCAAATCTTGTATGATATGTTCTTCAACTATGTCTCTAGTCGAAATCATCTTACCATCAGCATTTGTGATGTATGTACCATAAACTTCTTCTGCTAAATAACATCCAAATGAACTATGTAAAATAGCTCGATGTCTTACATCAGGCATGGCTGACTTACTAGAGTCAATGAAATTGTGAATAGGAAGATAATCATCAACATGACCACCGTACTTTTTGACTGAAATCTTCGCATGAATAAGCGGTTTCACGATTTCGGTGGGATATAATCCCAATCAATTTCATCGTACACCGCATCAAGCTGTAATCGAATTGCGCGCATTGATAGGAATACCAAAAGACCACTGATGGCAAGAAGCGCTCCAACACCTATGCTAATATTTCTATTCTTTTCTGTCATAATGTTAACCCTTGATGATTTTTACTTCATAACCTAGAAGCTTACTAATTTCAGCAACTGTAAGTTCTTTGCCAGGATTCATGACTTTGTCTTCAGTAACTTCTACACCATTAAGATACCAATACTTATAACCATTGGCATATTCGATTGCTGGTCCCGCTTCACGATGTTGCTTACCATTAAGAAGCCAATACTTGTTGCCATTAGCATATTCAACTGCGGGACCATCTTCACGATGGAGCTTACCATCAAGGTACCAATACTTATCACCATTAACATGTACTATAACTTTATACTCAATCATATCAAATTCCTTACAATATCGATAGCCAACTGTTAGCCGAGTCCATCCAATCCTTCTGTTCTTCTGCAAGGTTTTCACCAGCCCTTTGACGAGTTAGAAGCTCGCAATATTTAGTTTCTATAGCATATGCCCCATCGGACCGCGTTGGCAAGTCATATGATTTGATTTCCATGAAGAAACATCCTTAAGCTGCATTACCAAACATCAATGTTGCACGTTCATCGCAAGTGATAAACCGCTTGCCATTAGAAAGATTCTGATATATGAAGGGGTATTTGTGCTTGCGGCTATTATAACCAACAAGTTGAAATCCGCCTTTTGGTTCGGTTGTTAGATTGTACATTGCAGCGACTTGTTTGAGCGCGCGTTCTTTCTTCAAATCATCGAATGATTTCGCGCCATCGATCTTGAGGGTAAAATTAAACCCAATGTCGGTATCTGAATATTTGGCGCGACTAGGAAGTAAGGTCAATCCAACTTCAGCACCATATTTCTTCATCACAGCTTCAACTTCATTGATGATCTTATTTGCGGTTTTCTTATCAATTGATTTGTACATAATAAGTTCCTTTGTTGTTTTGATATATTTCTTATATACTAAACTTAAAGTGGTGTCAACAAATTAATGGATGAATAGAATAGTTCGTAGCAAACTTTTTATCTTTTTTAAATTTTGTGCATATGACCTGAGCGGTCTTTGCATCAAACGGACCATGAACGGCTTCTATTGTTCCGGGGTTCTCACCTTCTTCTGGACTAGAATAAACATTCAATTCTATTACAACAAATTTCATAACAATTCTCCTCAATGATACTTTATATACCACTGAGGAGATAATGTCAACTTAATTTTTGCGAGAACCAATATTATATTTGGTCACCAATTCCCAGTCTACTTTTTCTTTATATGGAAGAATTTTAATTTGACTCAATGGCGCGATAGGAGCTTCTGATTGCTCTACATTTACGATCGTAATAAGACCCCAATCCTCAAGCAATTTGCTAATCGTATTTCTACGTCCACGATCTTCTTCTGAAAAGTTCGATGTCTTTCCATCAAGCTCAAATAACTCTTTAAAATGTATAATGGCATATCTACCTTGCTTATGTAAAATATGGCACGATTGATAGAGAATTTTATCTTTTCTTGATGCTACACCTATGCGTGTAAGTGTTTCTCTTATTTTAAGAAAGTCATCATCTTCTTCGATAAGAATTTCTATACCCTTACCATTGAAAATATCGTTTGTCATGTTATCCACCCTTGTTCAATTTTTCTTTTATTTTTTTCATATCAGATGGTGAAAGTATAGATAATGCCGATTTTGCTTTCTCAATATTATAGTCAAAATATTCCATAACTAACTGCAAATCACTGTCATCTTTTTTCTTCGCCCATTTACTAAACCTCTTTCGTGGTCTAATAATATTTATTAGATATCGATATTGTAAGTCTTTATCTAAGTCTGGGAGTAGATTCAATTCATTAGAATACATTATCGTGTCTGGGAAGTAACTCAGACCGCGATTGATCATAAAGTTGTTGTATTGTTTTTCGAATTCTTCTTCTTTAGAAAGATCTTTCTTGTTCTGATTAATACTATTCAGAAGGTCCCACATATTCATCATTAATGTACTTTCTTATTTCATCATAGAATTCTTCCTTAGTATTAACCAAGGTCATATCATATTTATTACAGATAACTTGCACGTTGTGCTAAAACTAATTTTGCTGTCATGATTCAATATCCTCTAATATTCTTTTCTTTAAAAATCCTGCAGTTTCTTCTATAGTTTTAAATATGGGAACATCAAATTCGTTACATATGACATTCACTATAGTCTTTTTCCAGAACTTATCTGGACAACATATGATCACATTTCTATTGCTTGCAATCGCACCAAGTTCCATCATCGAAACGGGAGTTTCAACTTTAGGATCAAAATAAAATACCATCTGGTCAGCTGTGTTGAGACATTTCATTACCCACTCTATATGTTCAATATAGTATTGACAAGTTGGATCTTCAATCAAATCGTCTCTATGAGGATTTAAAAATGCTACATCGTGATCTATAGGACCAAGACATGCTATTAGCTTTCTTCTCCAATAGATACTCGTATCGTTTATTGATAGAGAACCACTTAAGAAGACCGTATAATCATGATGTTCCGCATCAATACTATTCGGAGAATTTATCATTATCAATGTCAATATCCTTCATCGCACTTATTGCCGTTTCTAAGAATCTCTCACAATCTGCGCATATTTTCATTTTAACTGGACCATCCGCAGTGCCAAGTTTCAAAATAGCTTCTTCACCGTCCTTAAGAGGATTGTCACAACATTCACAGTTCATCTGTTATCTCTATTAAAACTACCTTAATTATATCATAAGTGAATTTTGGCTTTTTATCATATGGTTGAAGTGTGGCTTGATTTGCAGAATTTGTGGCAGCGCTCTTTTTAGTAAAAACTCTAGCTTCACAGATGTTGTCACCCCATGCGGTGCGATCTTCATACATGTGGCCAGTATTTCTTCGGTGATACATGTAATCACCTTGGTCATTTCGTACTATAAAGTGGCTCATGTTCTCCACTCAGAATCAATCATGATCTCAAGCAGACAACACACTAGATTGATTTCTGAGTCTGCAGCAAATGCATGTTGATACTGATACTTCCCAATAGTCAAAACTACCGCTGGAACAGCTGAAGGTACCAATAATTCCGCTGCCTGATCATATATTTTTCTAAATATAACATCAGCATCATTATCTACATTTTCACCAGCCCATTTACGAACTTCAGTGAAATTCTTAGCTTTCATGTGTGTTATGAGTTGTTTGAGTGATGCTTCTTGAAAATTAACAAGAATTCCACTATCAATAGCACCAGTGGCAGCGTATCTCTGTACATCATTTAGAACACGTCTCCAATCTGGATAATGTTTCTTAATAACTTCAGCTACTACAGCCTTTTCATATGTAACTTTCTCGATATCTAATATGTCACAAACACGTTTCATAAATTGCATAGATAATTGTGCAATATCTGTCTTGTTTATTTTGAAATCTATCATAGAACATCTAGACTGAAGCGGAGCTATAATTCTATTCTTATAATTGCAAGTTAGAATAAATCCACAATTCTTTGAAAACTCTTCCATGAAATTACGAAGAGCTGGTTGTGTAGAGTTGCAATTGTGTACTACAATGTTATTGCCAGTAACAAAGGTGTGGTTTTTGTAAACAGTAAGATCGACTACGCTTTTAATTCCCGTCGATTCAATACTTAACACTTTTGCGCTTTTCAATTGTTTCATGATATTTTGTCATCCTTTGTTGTTTTTTTTCATCAGATTCGCTGGCACGATATTGCTTCATCGATATAGATAGTTTCTTTTTAGATGAATCTGTATTATTATTCGGTGTCAATTTTATCATACCTAATACCCAACCTTGAGGTTCGGAGCCTGGTATAAATGGTCTGGTTTTTAGATCGACTGGATCATGATACCACTTTGTACAAAGTTTGGCTATACCAATGTTAGGCATCTTGCCGCGGGGACTACTCTTTCTTTCTTGTGGATAACTTCTTTTTTTAAAATTATCACAATCATTTAACATTTTTTCTAAAACTTGTTTTATGATCTTATAAGGACGAGGTCTATCTTCTATTATTTGTAAATAATTTTTTAATCGTTGGTTTAAAACCTTGTTTTTACTCGGAACAAATGTATTTTTATTCTTTAATAAAAGTATTAGACCCTTAACCCTTTTAGTTTTAATCATTTTCATCTTTACCGCAGGAAAGCACATTGGATTATTTTCACTAGTATAGGGCATAAATCCTTTAGCATTATGCGCGTTTAAAAATTTAGGATTGCCTGCCCCAACTTTAAGTCTGGTTAATACTTTATGTTCCCAATCGATAGCACTATAAGCATCACAGAAGGTTTTTCTAATTGATATGATGTCTGGGGGTCCATACATTCTTACGAATTCCTTTACTATAGGAGAAGATGTTTTATATGGATTCCACAAATCAGTAGGATGACAGTTTTTAGCATATCTAGCACCATAATAATATTTGTCGAGTTTAGCCCATCCTATTAAATACGTATATGGTTTATAAATATTCATGCTGGAACTCCGGTTATATTTCTAGAGTAGGTGAGATTGCACTCCGCGACCTACACTTTATTTATATAAACATGAATTCCAAGCTCATTACTTCAATACAATTTCATATCCAGTTAACCCGTCATTAATAGACCTTTCGGATATGATACCATCACAATCTTTAACTATAAACGGATGATCGGCTGTCACTTCGATACAGCTTCCGTCATCTAACGTGACTTTGAAAGTTTCTTTTTCTGTTCGGTTTAGAACGGTAGCTATGTCAGATTCAAACTCTAATGTGTGCACATTAAAAGAAACCACATTATATTCAGTATCGGCTTTCATATCTTTCAACTTAATTGCAGATCCATCAAAAAGTCTTACCATTTCATTTTCTTCTAGACAATTTAGATAATCGGCCTCATCGAGGATAACATACTTTCGTCCACCAGATAGAGATACTGAACTAGCGAATTGTTGAATGTCATTTCTCAGAGTATCAATATTGCCCTTCATCGACCCATTGATCACAATATAATCACAAGAAAGTTCTTCTAGCATGGCTTTTGCTACTGTTGTTTTACCAACACCAGAAGAGCCAGCTAGAATTAAATTAGGAATTTGTTTTTGATCAACAAATGTCTGAAATGTTTTCTTGAGATCACTAGGAAGAATAGTATCTTCGATAGTCTTTGGTCTGTATTTTTCCACCCATAGTGGATTTTCGTTCATAATCATATAATATCACCTATTTAAATTGTTCAATAACTCTTTCGAATCTCGGTAACATAAGACAACCTATGCCATAGTAATAATTCTGCATTTCTTCTTTAACTTCATGTTCCATTGCTGACAATTGTTTTTGAAGTTTGGCATATGCTACAGCTTTACGCTTCAGCTTAATAATATTTATATCAGCCATAGCTAGAATTACTTTCAACTGCAATAAAATATTCTACGTCCGCGCCCTTAAACATGGAAGCACCCTTCGAAGATATTTCTACATCATAATCGCCAGGAAACAGTTTAAGATGTTCTGCTTTGATAATCATATTGAATTTTTCTGTAGTAGTTCCAACTGCAACACTATATCTGTCAGCACTTGGATTTTTACTATCGATAGCATCAAGCGTGATATGTTCACCATCACCAACTACTGCGATTTCTGGAAGTGCAAGAACTGCTAGAGCTTTAAGCAATTCACTCAAGACGTTAGCTTCAAGCTTAAATTCAACTTCTGGAGCTGGAAACTTCAAATCTTTCTGTGGCGGTACAACAATAGTATTTTGATCTGCGAAAGTGTATTTAATGCTGCGCTTACCTTCTTTAAGAGCTAAACATGCATCTTGAATTTCTACCTCGGGATTATCAAATAGTGATAGTGTAGCGAGGAATCTAGAAAGATCATAAATTGCGAATGGTGATGGAATATTCTGCTCTATAGTAGCTTTAGCTAAAATAGTCTTTGTAGCAGAAATTGTTGACAGGGTATTGCCCGGTTGGAACATAATACCATGATTAATCGAGGAAAAATTCTTTAGAATTTGTATTGTTTTAGAATCGAATTTCATTATATAACTCACTTTTTCTTCTTGTTTTTAATTTGATCTAATGACACTGTTGCTGTAGCTCCAATAGACGCTAGATCGGCTAAGCTACCCCCAAAAATATACATACCGACATGTTGTAAATTCATCCAAGGACACAACCAAACTTTCATTCCAATGTTTCTGGACCACTGGCAAAACATATAGTCTTCTGATAGATATCTTTTGGATGTAGGATCAATTGGTGTGTCGAAATAAGCCATGATTTCTCTTGAACCATCAAAATGTTCAGTGCGGACATGATCGGGTTTATACAGCTGTTGTGTATATTTATCAGCGAATTTCGCGAAGGTTGGTTTTCTTATCATCATAAATCCCGTACCAGTTTCAAGAACTTCTACTGGTTCAGAGATAGAAATTTCATTCTTGCCTTCAGCTGGATTAAAGACATAATCACCAACATATTTTTCTAGTACGTTAGGGTCTTCGTCTGCTACACCTTTATCTACTGCGAGCTTAATCTTTTCCCATGAAATGCATTTCTTAGGATATGGTCCTGAAATAATATCATACTCGTCATCATCATTTGAGCTCTGAAGAGCTAAGAGTGCGATCACATCATGTGGATTAAATCCAATATCAGCGTCGATGAACATCATATGAGTGAAATCCGATCTTACAAATTCATCTGCACAATAATTTCGTGCTCGTGTAATAAGACTTTCATTAAATAGAAAGAAGAATCTGACTTCAATTCCATAATGTGTACATAGCGCAGAAAGATCTGCGATTGATCTGGTGTACATACCAGCACATTGACCACCGTACATTGGTGTTGCAACGAAAAGTTTCTTTTTTCTGAGTTCCTCTACGGGAACATTAATTTCTACTGGCACGAAATTACCTCTACACATGTATGACTAGATTGTACAAAAATGACTTGATCTTCGTCTGGATCAAGAAATCGACGTTTAATCATATCGTCTTCTAAGTTTTTAATATGATCCAACCACAATCCATTGATCTGGGTTGGATCGACGTAGTATACTATTTTCATTTAAGTTTCCTTGTCGATGCGTAAAGAGTGTTTGAATTTAAGTGGTCGAATGGGAACAGTTGTGGTGTCATCCCAGGTTACAAGTTCTTCCTTATCAGTTTTATCGTGCATATACAATTGCAATAATGCATAATGGATCACCTTTATCAAATCTTTACGATAATCTTCTCGAGTGCCTTTCTTTCCA
>Ga0209702_10000778_pt1 | contig 66070 bp, 66 predicted proteins | sample FRY01_FD_187210 | JGI IMG/M metagenome (GOLD analysis project Ga0209702, IMG submission 187210) | Freshwater microbial communities from Lake Fryxell liftoff mats and glacier meltwater in Antarctica - FRY-01 (SPAdes) (version 2) | ecosystem: Environmental > Aquatic > Freshwater > Ice > Glacier... | reverse complement strand
AGAAGGCTCCGGCGAAGAAGAAGGCTGTGGCCAAGAAGGCTCCGGCGAAGAAGAAGGCTGTGGCCAAGAAGGCTCCGGCGAAGAAGAAGGCTGTGGCCAAGAAGGCTCCGGCGAAGAAGAAGGCTGTGGCCAAGAAGGCTCCGGCGAAGAAGAAGGCTGTAGCCAAGAAGGCTCCGGCGAAGAAGAAGGCTGTGGCCAAGAAGGCTCCGGCGAAGAAGAAGGCTGTAGCCAAGAAGGCTCCGGCGAAGAAGAAGGCTGTAGCCAAGAAGAAGAAGTGATCAGCTGATCACACTGTAAGTTCGTGACGGGAGGCCCTCCGGGGCCTCCCGTTGCGCGTCTCGGTCAGAGTGACGTAATCAGCTTGAACACTTCGGCAGCTCCGACACCGAATGGAGTTCCGAGGCCCTCGACGCGGGCGCGGATTCGCTCGTCGAAGACGTCGAGTTCGTCGCCGTCGGCGACCTTCATCGTCGACTCAAACTGGCTCTCGTGGGCGTGAAGTGCATCGAGCTTTGTGCCGATGTGAGCGCTGATGTCCTCGCCGTGGTCTGGCTCGTCGGCTTCCCACAACAGCAGAGCGTCAGGCCGGTGGTGTGCGATGCCATGCTCGCGGTAAAAGTGCGGGTCACGGGCGGCAACGATCCCCTCGCACGCCAAGAGACCTGCGTGGCGATGGTCGGGGTGTAACCGATACCGCTTCCAGGGGTCGTGTCCGAGCACGACCTGCGGCTGAAGTTCGCGGATCACCATTGCGACGGCGCCTCGCTCGCGCAGGCTGCTGTCGAGTTCGCCATCGACGTACTCGAGAAAGCGCACCTCACCGGTCACCGCCGCGACACCTCGAGTAAGCCGTGCAGCGGCATCGCGTTGTTCGATCTGGCGCCGGGCCGCGAGTGCAACCGTGTCGTCGCTGGGATCCCATGTGCCCTTGGAACCGTCGGTGCAGACGAGGTGGTGAATGACGCAACCGTCAGCGGCCCACTTCGCCAGGGTGCCGCCACAGCCGAACTCGACGTCGTCGGGATGCGCTCCGATTGCCAGCGCCGATCTCGGTGTGGGGTAATTGAGTGACGGCTCGTCGCTCAGACGGATCGATGGTTGGCCTGGTTCGTTCGCAGCCATGTGGGCAGTACCTCGCGGATGAGTGGGTGGGTGAGATCGTCGGGAGTGTCGATGTCGAGTGCCAGGTCGGGGTCGGCGCGAACCTCGACTGGGATGCCGACCAGGAGTGCTGCGGCGAGGTGGCGCTCGAACGACCTGGCTCCGTATGCCGCCATGACCGTGTCGGTCAGCGGGAACGACATGACGTTTGTGCCGTCGCGACGGTCGTCGGGGACGAGGGTGATCGTGTTGCGTCGGGCGACGGTCGTCAGTGACGCTGGCCGCGGAAGGTCAGCGTGGGCGATGACGACCTGGTCGTACCCGGCGTCAGCTACCGCAGCGACACCGTCGTCGATAGCCCCGTTGAGGCCGAGGCCTGGCCCCCAGATCACTGCGTGGCCGAGCTCACGCGCCCATTCGGCAACGTCGTCGTTGTCGCACGCGACGTAGACATCGATGTCACCAAACGCCCCGACGACCCCCGTGGCGGTCCATCGGGCCAACCGTGCACGCTGTTGTTCGTCAACCGCACCAGACAAACGGCCCTTGGCGGCAGCGAATCGCTTGACGGGAACCAGGGCTGCCACTCGCACTGGGTATAACCCTACGTCCGCGCCTCAAGTCCGCCGTGCTTGGACTCGCTGCGCTGGGCGAACCCAGCATGGCGCCAATAGCCTCACCGGCATGTCAAGCGAGACCAGCGCGTCGAACGGCAACACGATCGAATTGGGTGCCGAGACGTCAACAGTGGTCGGCATCACCGGCCAGCGGTGGAGGGCGAGCGTGTCTCCGTGGGGCTCGGTCACCCCGTGGGCCCAGCCTGACGGCGCTACAGAACGAATCGACTGGCACATTGCAGCCGACGACCGGTGGCACACGCCGGCAACCGAGGCAGCCGTTCGCCAGATCCGGCTTGCCGGAGCGCCTGTCACCGAAACCCGTGTCCGCATCCCCGATGGCGATGCCGTGCAGAGGGTCTGGTCGGTGGCTGACCGCGGCGGGTTGACGATCATCGAGATCGAAAATGACTCCCCGTTGCCGTTCGCTGTTGCTTTCTCGGGCTTGCCCGTGCTCACCGAGCGCCCGCCTGCCGACATGCCGCTGCAGGGCATCGAACTCCCGGCCGGCGCGATCACACTGCCGATTGCCCATCGCACGTCGATCCGTGTGGCGATCGCTCACGGGCCGATCCCTGAGGCGGTCAACCGCCACGCCGCCAACCTGAAGGCGTTGCCAGATGCCGATGTGGTGAGCCGTGGCTGGGTCACCTTGGCTGAGCGGGCGAGCCGACTTGACCTTCCCGACGACGGGCTCGCCGCTGCTGTGGTTGCAGCGCGCTGCGACCTGATGCTGACCGGTCCGATCGACGTGGCCCGAGACCCGATCGGGTTCATTCTTGATGTCAACGAACTGGTGCGCTGCGGCGAAGACGCCGAGCCGTGGATGTACGAGATTGCCGAGCCGCTTGAATTGATCGCTCGCTCTGGCGATGCGTTCGTGCCTGCTGCAATCGCCGCGGCACACCACATTGCTGTTGTCGCCGGTGATCGACGGGCGACGCGCGACATCGCTCGGCTCGCCAAGCGCGTCGGCGACGCCGCTCGGCCCAAGACCGGCCCATTTTCGGAAATCGTCCGGGGTGCGTCTGTTGGCCGCTTCGTCCACGAAGTAGAGCGGCGGCTGGCCAACGGGACCAATTTGCTTCCGACTGGCATCCCAACTCGCTGGCTCGGGGTCAACTTCGAACTGCACGGCGTTCCCACATCGGCGTCGTCAACGGTGTCGTTCGCTGTGCGCTGGCACGGGGAGCGGCCTGCGGTCCTGTGGGAGCAGACCGGCGAGACGCGACGCCTGAGTGCTTCGGCGGTCGACGCCGACTGGTCGTCGAACGAGCAGACCGGTGAGTCGCTGTGGGCAGCACCGGTGCGGCCCGCCGCGCCACGCCGCCTCTCTCTCACGGCGGAGAGCGGTTCACCCTCACAAACTTCGACCAGCTTCACCTGAGCCCGCGCGTCCTCGGACTCGTCGGTGACGCGACTGGGGGACGGCCTCGACTCTGGCATGATGCAGTCGTCATGGCGACGAAAGACCGCAGCTCGAAGAAACGGGCACCGACTCGAGCAATCGAGAAAGAGATGTGGGCTCGCGGGCATCAGACTGTTGTCGGCATCGACGAGGTCGGTCGTGGAGCGTGGGCCGGACCGTTGATGGTCGGCGCAGCAATTTTGCCGCGAGACACTCGAGTCAACGGCGTTCGTGATTCCAAGCTGCTTTCCGAACGCGAGCGTGAAGCCCTGTTCGACAAGATCGCCGGCTGGTGCGTGTCGTGGGCTGTTGGGGGAGCGAGCCAAGAGGAGTGTGATCACCTCGGGATGTCGGCAGCCCAAAAGCTGGCCACGCGGCGCGCCATCGACGGGTTGAGCATCGTTCCCGATGTCGCAGTGACCGACGGTAAGTGGGACTTCGTGTCTCCGTCAGTGGCGAACGTCGAGTTGGCCGTCAAGGCCGACCTCCACTGCCTCAGCGTCGCCACGGCGAGCATCCTTGCCAAGGTCGTTCGTGACCGGCAGATGCGAGCGATGTCGGAGTCGTATCCGCACTGGTCGTTCGACACGAACAAGGGCTACCCCTGTCCTGTTCACAAGGCAGCGATCAAGGGCTACGGGCCGTCGGCTATCCATCGCCGCAGCTGGGTGTTCATGGACAATTGCAATCCCTGGACGGCGATCAAACGCACCCCACCTGCCGGGCAGGCGTCGCTCTTCTGATCAGGCGGGTTCGCAGAGACAGTTTGCGAGCGCTCTCAGGAACTCCAGGACGTCCTCGGGAGCGGCCAGCCGGAACTGGGCCATGGTCGGGGCCGGGCCGACTTTGATCGATACGTCGGCTTCGCCCAGTGCAGCGAATGCCTCTTCGTCGGTGAGGTCGTCGCCGACGAACATCGCGGTGCGTGATCCAGATTCAGTTCGAAGTCGTTCGACCGCGCTGCCCTTGCTGGCGTGCCTCGTGAAAAGTTCGAGCACGTTACTGCCGGCCTTGGTTGAGGTGCCGTTGATGCCCTGCGTCGCGATGGCGAGTGCGGAGAGCGCTGCTGTCCCGAGTGCTTCGTCGGCCTCGCGGATGTGGACAGCAACGCTGGCCTGCTTGTGTTCTACCCAGGCACCGTCGCCGCCAGCGACCGCGGCGGCGTCGGCCAGTTCGATCAGTTGGTCAAGACGCGCTCGCTCGGCGTCGTCGAGCGATTCGAACGGGCGGCCATCTTCCTCCATGCCGTGACTGCCGACGAGGCGCATGGCGGGCGGGAGCCCGAAGGTCCGCATGCTCGACACCGCGCGGCCCGACACAGCGGCGACTGACACGTCATCGGCTGCCAACAGGCGAGCCAAGACGTCGGCGATGCCATCGAGGAGCCGGGCGTCATCGGCGTGGTCAACGAGCGGGGAGAGCACGCCGTCGATGTCGAGGCCGATGAGCAACGGCAGTTCGTAGCCTGCAACTTTGCTACCCAGCTGTGTGGGGTCGTGGTACTCGGGCGTCAGGGTCACTGGTTCTCGGCTGCCCGTGCGAGCGCAGCGTAGAACCGGTCGGCCCAGCCCTGGACATCCATTCGCTTGACCTGCTCGCGGAGCCCAGCCATTCGCGCTCGCCGCTCGTGGCGGTGCATCTCGACGGCGGTCACGATCGACTCTTGGAGGGCCCGATCGTCGTGCGGGTTGACGAGCACGGCGTCGGTGAGTTCGTCGGCGGCACCAGCGAACTCCGACAAGACGAGCACGCCGTCACCGTCGATGTGGGCAGCGGCGTACTCTTTCGCAACGAGGTTCATACCGTCTCGAAACGGGGTGACGAGCATGACGTCGCCAGCGCGGTACAGAGCAATGAGATCGTCGTACGACAGCGTTTGGTACAGGTAGTGGATGACAGGGAGCCCAATCCGGCTGAAGCGTCCGTTGATCTCACCAACGAGCCGTTCGATCTCGCGGCGTTCGTCCTGATAGTGCTCGACCGCTTCGCGAGTCGGTGTCGCGACCTGCACCATCACGCAACGCTCAGGGTCGAGTTCGCCCGACTCGAGCAGCGCTCCGAAGGCCCGCAATCGCAGGCCGATGCCCTTCGTGTAGTCGAGCCGGTCGACGCCGAGCAGGATGACCTCGGGATCGCCGAGGCGGGTGCGAATCTGACTGGTCAATTTGCGTGTGGCACGACCCGCCGCCATTTCTTCGACCTCGGCGAAGTCGATCGAAATTGGGAACACGCCAAGCTCGGTCCGGTGCCCGGCATTGTGGATGACGTTTTCGCCGATGTCAGACTTACGCAGCTGGCTTGCGCATGCAGCGAAGTTGGTCGCGCCCTTCGGTCGCTGAAATCCGATCAGGTCGCATCCGAGGAGGCCATCGATAATTTCGTTGCGCCACGGCAGCCGAGAGAACAGCTCGTACGGCGGGAACGGGATGTGCAAGAAGAAGCCGATGGTGATGTCGGGACGCTGCTGACGGAGCATCGCTGGGACCAGTTGGAGCTGGTAGTCGTGGATCCAGACGATGGCGTTCGGGGGAGCGATGTTCGCCAGTGTGATGGCGAAGCGCTCGTTGACCCGCTGGTAGGCCTCCCACTGAGCAATGTCGTAGGTCGATTCGCGAAGTGCGTCGTGATAGAGGGGCCACAGGCCGTCGTTCGAGAAACCCTCGTAGTAGAGCTCGACTTCTTTGGCACTGATGTCGATCGGGTAGCAGTCGACGCCATCAACGGTGAAGGGCTCGGTTGGATCGTCGGGCGTACCGGTCCAGCCGACCCAGGTGCCGCCTGATGACCGGAGCATGGGTAGGAGCGCCCGAACCAAGCCGCCGGGGCTCGGTGCCCAGCCGTTCTCCGTTGTGTTGTCGCGCATCACCGGGAGCCGGTTGGCGGCAATGACGATCGGTCGGATCGGTGCAGCTCCGGGCGCGGTGGACGACGGATCGTCGGCTGCGATTGTCATGCCAACGGTTTACCTGAATCTGCGTCGGCTTGCGTGAAATGTTTGACGCTGTCCGAGTTGAACGCCGCGAACGGTCGACGCGTTGGCTCCACCCGTCGCGATGGGGCACCGTGAAAGCGTTCTGCCTCGCTCAATAGCCCGACAAAGCTCGCGCTGACAATCGGATCGCCGGGCATTCGCTGCACACCGGCCAGACTGGGTGATGTGAGCGACATCGACTATCTCCTTCGGGTTCTCAATGCAAAGGTCTACGACGTTGCCATCGAGACGCCGCTGGAGCCAGCGCCCGGGCTGTCTCGTCGATTGGGTAACAGGGTTTTCTTCAAACGCGAAGACTTGCAGGAGGTCTTTTCGTTCAAGATCCGCGGGGCCTATAACAAGATGGCTCAGCTCGCCGAGGAGGACCGGGCGCGCGGCGTCATTGCCTGCTCGTCGGGCAACCATGCCCAGGGGGTCGCCCTCGCGGCCAACCGTCTCGGCTGTGAGGCCGTGATCGTGATGCCCTCGACGGCATCGTCACTCAAGGTCGACGCGGTGCGCCAGCGCGGAGCAGAGGTTGTGTTGTACGGAGAGAGCTTTGACGAGGCGTACCGGCACGCGCTTGAGCTACAAGCAGAACGTGGGCTCACGCTGGTGCACCCGTTCGACGATCCCGACGTGATCGCTGGCCAGGGAACAATCGGCATGGAAATCCTCCGCCAGCACGGCGGCCCGATCGACGCGATCTTCGTGGCGATTGGTGGTGGTGGCCTGATTGCCGGGGTTGCTGCATTTGTGAAGCAGGTTCGCCCGGACATCAAAATCATCGGGGTACAGCATGACGAGTCAACGGCCATGGCCGACTCGCTGCGCGCCGGCCACATCGTCACGCTGAATGAGGTCGGGCTGTTCTCCGATGGCACCGCAGTGAAACAGGTTGGCAAGGAGACGTTCCGGCTGGCCCAGGAGTACGTCGACGACGTCATCATTGTCGACACTGACGAAACATGCGCTGCGATCAAAGACGTCTTTACCGACACCCGGTCGCTCCTCGAGCCCGCAGGAGCGCTCGCAATTGCTGGTATGAAGAAATACGTTCAGCAGACCGGCGTCGTCGACCAGACTTTCGTCGCTATCGCCTGCGGCGCAAACATGAACTTCACGCGTCTGCGATTTGTGGCAGAGCGCGCCGACTACGGCGAGCAGCGCGAGGCGATCTTTGCCGTCACGATCCCCGAACAACCCGGGAGCTTCCTCCGGTTCTGCGGAGTCATCGGTGAGCGTGACGTCACCGAGTTCAACTACCGAATCAGCGACTCGGCGGAAGCGCACGTCTTCGTTGGCATTGCTGCGTCGTCGCGCGGCGAGACGATCGAGTTGGCCGATGCGTTCGACGAGGCCGGCTTCGACGCCATCGACCTCACCGCCGACGAGCTCGCGAAGGCTCACGTCCGTCACCTGGTGGGCGGTAAGTCGGCGCATGCATCTGACGAGGTGCTCTACCGGTTCGAGTTCCCTGAGCGGCCCGGGGCACTCCTGCGCTTCCTCACGGCGATGAACCCGGCGTGGAATATTTCGCTGTTCCACTACCGCAACCACGGCGCCGACCTCGCGCGTGTCCTGGTGGGCATGCAGGTCCCGACGAGTGATGCCGAGGCGTTCCGGGAATTCCTGGATGACATCGGCTATCGCTTTTGGAACGAGTCCGAGAACCCTGCCTACAAGCTGTTCCTCGGCTCCTGAAGCTCAAACAGCCAGATGAGTTGGAGCCTGGCGCTGCGCTGTCTTGTCACACTCCGGTCAGACCAAACCGTGACAGTGCCGTCACACTTTGGTCTGCTTGGTTTCAGAGGGTGAGTGTGACACTCATCGACAATCAGATCGAGTCGAGAGCCTGTTCGAGGTCGGCGACGAGGTCGGCCTTGTCTTCGATGCCAACGGACAGACGGACCAGGTTGTCGGGAACTTCGAGCGGCGAGCCAGCGGCAGACATGTGCGTCATCGCAGCCGGATGCTCAATCAGCGACTCGACAGCACCGAGCGACTCGGCCAACGTGAAGACAGACGTCGAACCGGCAACGCGCATCGCTGCTTCGCGACCAGCCCGGACCTGGAATGACACCATGCCGCCAAAGTCTTTCATCTGCTTGGCAGCTGCTGCATGGCCGGGATGATCGGGCAGCTGCGGGTACAGCACCTTCTCGATGGCCGGGTGATCGACGAGGAGGTCGACGATCGCACGGGCGTTCTCGCAGTGGCGATCCATCCGAACCGCAAGCGTCTTGACACCGCGCAGCAGCATGTAGCTGTCGAACGGTGCCGGCACGGCGCCTGCAGCGTTCTGGGTGAAAGCGAGCTTCTCGGCGAGCTCGTCGTTACTCGTGGCGATGAAGCCACCGACGACGTCGCTGTGGCCACCGAGGTATTTGGTGGCGGAGTGCACGACGAGGTCGGCGCCGAGGTTGATCGGCTGCTGCAGGTACGGAGTGGCGAACGTGTTGTCGACCACAACGATTGCGCCACGCTCGTGGGCGATCGATGCGATGGCCTCGATGTCGAAGCACGTGAGCAGCGGGTTGGTCGGGGTTTCCAACCAGATCATCCCGGTGTCGTCCGGCCAATTGGCGCGCAGCGCGTCGAGGTCGGTCAGGTCGACTGCGGTCCACGGGTAGCCCATTGGACCCCAGACCTTGGCGATCAGGCGGAAGGTGCCGCCGTAGGCATCGTTGCCAAGCAGGACGCGCTTGCCGCTGCCTTCCGGGGCGACGGTGAGGAGCCGCAGGATGTTGTCTTCGGCAGCGAGACCGCTGGCGAAGGAGAGGCCGTGTCGGGCCTGCTCGAGCGAGGCGATCTGTGTCTCGAGTGCGGTGCGCGTCGGGTTGCCCGACCGCGAGTACTCGAAACCCTTGTGGTTGCCAACACCGTCTTGGGCGAACGTGGTCGACAGTGAGATTGGCACGACGACTGCGCCGGTGGTGGGGTCAGGCTCTTGGCCTGCGTGGATTGCCCGGGTGGAGAAGCCAGCCGACATGTCGACCTGCTTGCTGTCGTCCGGGTGGGCGGTTGGGGTGTTGTCCGGGTGGGTTTGATCAGTCACGATTGTGTGCATCCTCTGCGATGGCGGTGAAGTAGGAGAGCAGGTCGGTGCGGGTGAGCACACTGAGTGGCTGGCCGCCTGACAGCACGAGGAGTGCCGGGGCAGTTTCGAGCATTTCGACAGCGAGCTCGACCTTCTGGCCGACTCCGATCGTGGGGAGCTTTGCGCCCATCACCTTTTCGACAGCGGTGCCCATGGCGCCCGGGTCGCGGTGAATGACGTCCATCAGTTGGAGTTCGTCGACAGCGCCGGCCACTTCGGCGTTCGCGAACGGCGGCGTGTTCTTGCAGACAGGCAACTGGCTGACGCCGTTGCTGCGCATGATCTCGATGGCCTCACTGACCGGCGCCGAGGGGTTGACGTAGAGCAGGTTCTCGATCGAAGCGTTGCGAGTGTCGAGCACTGCGCCGACGCACTGATCGCACTCCTTGAGAAACCCGAAGTTCATCATCCAGTTCTCGTTGAACACCGTCGAGAGGTACCCGCGCCCCGAATCAGGGTTGAAGACGACAACGACAGCATCGTCGTCGGCATCCTTGGCGACCTTCAGCGCTGCGGCCACAGCAGTTCCACCCGAGCCGCCGATGAGGATGCCTTCGGTCTCGCTGACGTAGCGGGCCATGAGGAAGCTCTCTTCGTCACTGATCGGGATGACTTCGTCCCACAAGTCACCGTCGTAAGCGGCCGGGAAGAAGTCTTCGCCGACCCCTTCGACGAGATACGGGCGACCCGAACCGCCGGAGAACACCGACTTCTCGGGGTCGGCCGCAATGATCTTGATGTCGGGATTCATCGACTTGAGGTAGCGGCCGGCGCCGGTGAGCGAACCACATGTGCCAGCGCCAGCAATGAAGTGCGTGATGCGGCCCTTGGTCTGCTCCCAAATTTCGGGGCCGGTGGTCTTTGTGTGGGCTGCCGGGTTGTGCGGGTTGGCGTACTGGTTCGGGCGGAACGCGCCGCGCTCCTGGGTGAGCCGCTCGGCAACGGAGTAGTAGCTATTGGGATCTTCCGGCGCCACGGCAACGTCACAGACAACGACTTCGGCGCCATAGGCACGCAGCAGGTCGACCTTCTCCTTGCCGGCCTTGTTCGTCATGACAAACACGCACTTGTAGCCCCGCTGAGCAGCCACGATGGCGAGTCCGACACCGGTGTTGCCCGACGTGGGCTCGACGATTGTGCCGCCGGGCTGGAGCTCGCCGCTTGCTTCGGCAGCGAGGATCATCTCAAGTGCTGGTCGATCTTTCGAGGAACCACCTGGGTTGGTGACCTCATGTTTCATCGCCAATGTGCAGCGGATGCCGTGTTCCTCGCTGACGCGCTTCATGCGCACCATCGGCGTCTGGCCGATCAGGTCGAGAATCGATTCGGCGATGTCCATGCCGTCGGCGTCCCAAGCGGGAATCGATGTATCAGTCATAGCGCGAAGAATACAAGGTGAGTCGCGATCCCGGCAGGGCTGAGGTATGTGAACAACAACAGGATGGGCCGGGGAGCGCGAGTTGTTCAGCTTCCGAGGACGCGACCAACGAACCGCTCGGCCTTGCCCGGCTGAGGCGCTTCGATGCCTTCGGGGAGGAGATGGGGTGCGTTGTTGGCAAGGAATGCCAGGAGTTCGCCGGCAGACGGGTTGACGAGGCCCCTGTCGCCGATGACGACGGTGGGCACGACTTCGTTGCCGTTCGCGTGCTCGCGCACGATTGCGGCATCAGCTTTGCTCTCCCAAATGTTGTGCTCGACGCGTTCGATGCCGAGCTTGTCCAGGCCACGCTGCAGGCTCGAGCAGAACCCACAGCCAGGCCTCCAGTAGAGATCGATCTGCTGCGCTGTGCTTGTCGTATCCATGGTTGAAACCGTACAGAGTTGGGCCCGTCACTTGCCACGACAACCGCCCGGAGTTTCGGGCCTGTTCAGCCGCCGACCGCTCGTCGTCGACGTTCGAGGTGCGCCCGCTCAGCGGTGTTCGAGCAGACCGCGATCGCTCGATCGAAGGCCGCAGCACTGTCAGCCGACTGGTGGAGTTCGGCGAGGAGTTCGCCGCGAGTCGCATGGAAGTACGGGTATTGGTCCAGGTCGCCACGAAGATCGTCGGCCTCTGGGATCGCGTCAACAGCACGCAGGGCAGCGATTGGGCCGTCGACGTGGCGGACAGCAATCGCCCGGTTGAGCGCGAGGACGGCGGTTGGCTGCCATCCGAGCATCACGTCGTAGAGCCGCAGCACTGAGCGCCAGTCGGTCTGGTCGAACGACGGTGCTGTCGCGTGGAGCGCGGCGATCGCGGCTTGGAGTTGGAACGGGCCCGCTCGGCGGAGAGCGTGGGCACGGGTGATCTCGGAGAGTCCGCAAGCGATTGTTCGTTGATCCCAACGTGCACGGTCCTGGTCGGCGAGCAGCACCGGGATGCCGTCGTCGTCGACGCGGGTCGCGCGACGAGCATCAGTCAGCAGGAACAGAGCGTGGAGTCCGGCAACTTCGGGGTCGTCGGGGACGAGAGTGGTCAGTACTTCAGCGAGCCAGATCGCCTCGTCGCACAGATCGCCACGGATAAGTGACGAAGCGTCCGTACTCGTGTGCCCCTCGGTGAAAATCGACGAAATCACGTTGCAAACGGCTGGCAGTCGGTCCGAGAGCGCGTCGAGGTCAGGAAGCACGAACGGGATCCGGGCCTCGCGGATCTTGGTCTTCGCACGCGTCAAGCGACGCGTCATCGTCGCTTCTGAAACGAGAAAGGCCCGGGCGATCTGCGCTGTCGAGAGCCCGGCGACAGAGCGCAGGGTCAACGCTACTTGCGACTCCGGTGCCAATGCCGGGTGACAGCAACCGACGAGCAGGGCGAGCTGCTCGTCAAGGGGGCCGGTCGGCGCAGCATCGGTCTCGGGACCGTTCACGGTGACCGCTTCAAGGAGCTGTGGGAGTCGCTGGGCAAATCGGGCGTTGCGGCGTACCCGGTCGATCGCTTTGCGTCGAGCGGTCGTCAGCAGCCACGCGCCGGGGCGATCCGGCGAGCCGTGTGTCGGCCAGTTGACGGTTGCTTCGATGAAGGCATCTTGGGCTGAGTCTTCGGTCAGGCCGAGATCGCCGATATCGCGGACGAGTGTGGCGACGAGGCCGAACCACTCGGTGCGGAAGATCTCGGCGATCCCGGCCTGCTGTTGCATCGTCGGTCGGCTGGCGCTCAGTCGTCGAACTGTATGACCGGGCGGACTTCGACGGTCCCGAATGTCGCGTTCGGGACCTTGGCCGCCCAACCAAGGGCTTCGTCGAGGTTGGCAACGTCGATCACGTAGAAACCGCCGATCACTTCCTTGGACTCGATGAATGGTCCGTCGGTCACGATCCGCTCGCCGTTGCGCATTTGCACCGTGGTGGCGGTCTCGGTTCCCTGCAGAGCCTCGCCCGTCACCATGGCACCGGCTTCGTTCAGCGCAGCGCTGTAGGCGAACCATTCCTGCATGTACGGACCGAACGCTTTGCTGCCAGGTGTCGGCTCGTCGGTCGGGTTGCTGGTGAGAATGAGCATGTACTTCATGGGGTGTCTCCGGTATGTGGTGTTGTTGAGTGTTTCAGAAACGACGAACGGTGTGGGAAGAACCGGACATCGCTGGCAAGAAATACGGCAAGAAATGTGTCGTTCGAGATGCTCGACTGGATTGATGACCCGACCGGCAGCTTCGAAAAGTCTGCAGCATCAGCCAAGATCTCAGCGTGGCATCCGGAAATTGTGAGCCCGGATACGAAGTGATCTTCCCGAACCAAGGCTGATCGCTGGAGGTGACGGCTGAGCCAGCTGCTGGCAGACTGGGTGCATGAGCAGCACGGCGAGCAGGGCAGCATCCGATACGTCCGTTTACCTCGATCGGCTCGCCAAAGTGCGGGCGTCGATGGTCGAACAGAACGTTGACACCGTCATGGTGTCGGTCGGCCACGACCTGCCGTATTTGTCGGGCTACAGCGCCATGCCGCTCGAGCGACTGACGATGCTCGTTGTACCGCGCGACGGTGTCGCCACGATGGTGATTCCCGGGCTCGAAGCAGCCCGTGTCGAACCGCAGCCAGGTGTGTTTGAACTTCTTCCTTGGGGCGAGACCGAAGACCCGACCGCCATCGTCGGCAAACTGGCCGCCGGTTCGAAGCGCATTGCGATCGGTGACCAGATGTGGGCTCGCTTCCTCGTCGAGTTGCTACCGCACCTGCCCGGGGCCGAGTACACGCGCGCCGTTGACGTGGTTGGCCACCTCCGCATGAGCAAAGACCAGGCGGAGCTCGACGCGCTCGCCGCTGCAGGCGCGGCCGTCGACAAGATTGCTGGCGAACTCCAGCGCGGTGAGATCCCACTCGTCGGCCGGACCGAGGCCGAAGTATCGGCGCACCTCGCCCGCCGCATCATCGAAGAGGGTGCACAGAAGGTCAACTTCGCAATCGTTGCCGCCGGCGAGAACGCAGCAAGCCCGCATCACCACCCGGGCGACCGGGTCATCAAGAAGAACGAGATCGTGCTGACCGACTTCGGCGGAACGATGAACGGCTACTGCTCCGACACCACCCGCTGTGTCTTCACAGGCGACATCGCGCCCGACGTCGCCGAGGCATACGACGTGCTGTTCGAAGCCCAGGCTGCAGGAGTTGCCGCAGCAACGGTCGGCACGCCCTGCCAAGACGTCGACCGCGCATGTCGGAAAATTATCGACGATGCCGGTTATGGCGAATACTTCATTCACCGCACCGGGCACGGCATTGGCCTCGAAGCGCACGAAGATCCGTACATCGTTGAAGGCAACGCCCTGCCGCTCGAACACGGCCATGCGTTTAGCGTCGAGCCGGGGATCTACATCCCGGGCAAGTGGGGCATGCGGCTCGAAGACATCGCCGCAGCCACCAACGACGGCCCGGTGAGCTACAACAACTCGGACCACCACCTCATCTCCGTCGACGCATAGCTCGCGCCCGGGGCCGACGCGGAGCTCGCGCCCGGAGCCGGTTGCACTGGTCAGACTGTGTCAGGCACAGTGTGACCGTCAGCTTGTCGCGAAGGCTGTGTTGTCGGGTGTTGGGGAGAAACCCGTCAGTTCGATCAACAGGTCGCTTCCGTCGAAGAATGCGAGTGCGCCCGACTCGAGGGCGCAGTAGCGCTTGGTGCCGCCAGTGACGGGAATATCGACACAGAGAGCCTGCTGCCCGCCCTGGGTGATTTCGGAAGCAACCGGATCGCCAACGCGCCGGTCGGCGTCGGCGCGGAGCCGAGCTGCCATTGCCTTGGCGTAAAATTCGCTGGTCAGCAACACGTCGCTGGTGCGGGCCTCGTTGATTTGGCCTTCGCACGTGCCCTGTGACAGATCACAAGTGATCATCGATTCGCCGTCGTAGATATAGCGGACCATGTTGATGGTGATCGAACGCTTGCTTGGGGCCTGGACAACTTGGGCCGTTGATGTGAAATTACCGAGCCGTGTGAGCACCGTGTAGTCGGCGGTGAACTGCTCGGATGACACACAATCGAATCGTTCGAGGACGCTGTCGATCTCGAGGCTCCCTGTTGCCTCGCCAGACGCACAACCGTTGACCGTGGGTCGTTCGCCAGTGAAGCAGGAGCTGAGTAACGCTGTGCACGCGACCAGTACGGCGACCGAGCGAGAGGTGACGTGACGGGAGCGGCATGTGGAGGCCATGGCGGCGCCAGCGTACGCCGTTACCCTGCCAAATCGTGATCCGCCTCGACGCCGCAACGGTGCTCTTGCAGTGGGCGGCCGGCGGAATGTTGTTCTGCTGGTTCACCACCCGCCGCCGCGTCATCGGCGTTGGCTACGGCTGGCTCCTGCGTGGCACCTACCTCTGTTTTGCCGGCGGTGCACTCGCGGCAGGATTAGCATTGGGTTTCGACCCGGTGCGCGACATTTCCTCGGCGCTTGTCGCCCTCGCCTGCCTGTTCGCGCTGGTCGTGTCGATCGTCCGCAAGGGCGCCGGTGTCAGCGGCGAGGATGCCGAGTTCGACCGACGAACGGAGCGCGTGGCAGCAATGACCGGTATTGAGCGTCACGTCGACGAGTCAGCAGTTCGAACCGGATCCGAGTTCAACCCGAACCTCGACTTGGTTCCGGCAGCAATCGGTTTCATCGGCTTGATTGCCGCGGCTATCGACGCCACCGATGGCGCATCGTTCGGCACGCTGGCGGTCGCACTGCTACGCACGCTGATCGGCGCAGCGTTTATCGGTGCAATCAGCGATGGCATGCTTCTCGGGCACTGGTATCTCGTCCAACCCGGCCTGCCGCGCAAGCTGCTCAACGAGATGGTTACTGCGCTCATCTGGTTGTGGCCGCTCGAGGTCGGAGCCCTGCTGCTGCCGACCGGCATGATCAGCGTCTGGCTCGGCACTGTCGATGACGGCTGGGGCGGTTTACTCGGCTGGATGTGGGGGATGTGTGCGGCTTCGACGATCATCCTCGTACTCGTCACTCGGGCGGCATTGAAAGAGCGCTATTACTCCGCAGTGATGGCCGCGACCGGCTTGCTGTACCTGGCGATTCTCACTGCGTTCGGCACTGACATCGTTGCCCGCGCTGTCCTCGATCAGACCTGACGATCAGCTCTGCTGTTCAACCGGTCGGCGAGACTGTCACCATGTCGCCGTTCGTGATTGCGCCGGGTCGAACAACCGCTGCGTACCACCGGGCGCTGTAGCGACGGCAGACTTCGGTACGCCGCCAGTCGACCTGTTGATCTGCGCGACCGTGCCGGAATGGCTGGCGATGTGATGGGTTCGGCTTGCGTGGAGCGCCACCAGTTGGGCCCACAGTTCAACGGCTAACGCTGGCTGGTCGTGGTGCTCTCGCCACGACTGGCTGATGTTCTCGATGCGATCGCACGCTGCTGCGGCCTCGGGGGAACGGACATCGACATCGGTGGTCCAGAGCGCGAGTAACCCGTCGATGTGTTCCAGCGTGCTGGTCGCGTCCTGGGCATTCCACTCACAGATCTCGTACCACTCCATGTTGCTGACCGTAGTGGCAGCTCGTGTTTTCAACATCGGACTGGTCGTGGTATTACTCGACGATGGCACAAATCACCGCAACAGCGAACAACTCAACCTCGACCTTCGAGGTAGCGGACGGCACAAAACTCGTGCTCGCGCTCGAAGAGAACGGGGTCGACATTCTGCACAAGTGCGGTGGGTACGCAAAGTGCACGACCTGTCAGGTGCACTTTGATGTCGGCGAACCTTCCTCGAAGACTGAAGCCGAAGCGGAACTTGCTGAGAATCGGGACCTGGGCAGCGCCCGACTGTCATGCCAGATAGAAGCCCTTGGCGACATGACGCTGACGGCAGTGATGACCGTGAGCTCAAGCGATTTCGACGAGCCAGGGCCGACCCCGGCAGCAGAAATCACTCCGTGCTCGTGACGCACCCATGGACTCGACGCAAGTGACCTGACATCGATCTGGGCGGTTGAGCGGGCATCATGTGAGCTTGGCTGCACGACACGGATTGATTTGGTTCACCCTTGCCCTCGTCGCTGGGGCGTGTGGGTTATCCGCCATCGAGTCGGGCAGCGCACCGCGCTCAACCGTGACTGCGCCCTCGAGCACGGTTGCTACCGCGGTGTCGTCGACCACATCACCCGACCCAGCGGCCGGGGCAACGCCCGAGTCTGTACAGCCAGGGCCATCGACAACGTTAGGCGCCCCGACCACGATCACGTCGGTCGTCCCGCTGACCGGCTGGGAGGCGGTCGACCGATATCTCCAAATCACACTGATCCGCAGCGGTTCGAGCGCTGCGTCGATCGCCGTGATGCGCGGCGGTGAGCTCGAACATGCTGAGGCGTTTGGCGAACGGGTGCCGGGAGACGCTGCTGAAGCTGCGGATCGTTTCCGAGTCGCGAGCATCAGCAAGACGATTGCGGCAATCACTGCACTGCAGTTGGTCGAGGCAGGCACGCTCGACCTTGATGCGCCGATTGGTCCGCTGCTGGCGAGCGACCTGGGTGTGGGCACGCCGGCGGTTGGAGTCACTGCGCTCACGATCAGGCAGCTCCTCACACACCGGTCCGGATTCGCCCAGTACGAAAACCTGTTCTTCCGCAATGAGGTTGAATCGTGCCGCGAGGCCGCCGTTGTCGGGCTCACACAGAGCCTGCAGGGCACGCCGGGTGGGCGATTCCAGTACAGCAATATGAACTTCTGTCTGCTCGGGATCGCCATCGAAGTCTTGACGGGTGAGCGCTACGAGAACGTGGTCCGGCGTGAAGTGCTCGATCCGCTGGGAATCGATGGGATGCGAATGGCCGACACCTTCGACGTCGGCGTCGGCGATGTCGAACACCGGTCAGAAGAGGGCCGCAACTACATGGAAGTGCTCAGCGCCGCTGGGGCATGGATAGCTACACCGACTGACCTCGTTGCCATCCTCGACTCGATCGACCCGGCCACGCCCGGCACGAAGCTGCTCGACGCAGCGACGTTGGTCGAGATGCAGACGATCACGGTCGACCCGCCAGAGCCCGTCGACGAGCAAGACCCGACCGGACCGGTGACGACGACCACGATCCCGCCAGATCCGACCAGTGGGTACGGCATGGGCCTGATGATCTTCGATGCCGAGGACGGTGTTGCGTTCAGCTTTGGGCACACCGGCACGCTCGACAGCACACACGCGATGTTTGCTCGCCGCCCCGATGGATTTACCTGGGCCGTGACCGTCAGTGGTGACTACCCGGCCTCGACCCGCGACCTCGCGAAAATTGTCGACAATGCGCTCGTGCTTGGCGGATTCACCGATGGCTCGTACGTCGTTGTCCCACAGCCGCTTGACGAAGGCTGAGGCGGTGCAGCGGACGAACGGCGGTCGAATCGGCGCAGTGTTGCTCGTCGCTGTGCTTGCGGCTGTGCTTGCGGCCTGTACCGACACCGACCCGACCAGCCGACCATCGCCTGGATTCGTGCCCGCCACGGTCCAGCCGGTCGCCACCGACATCAGCCGAACCGACCCGGCTGGTACCGACCCGGATGAAAAGACTGCACCGTCGGTCACCGAACGGGCCGACACCGAGGTGCCCGATAGCGACGTGGACACAGTCGTCGACACCGTCCTGATCGACGACACCGCGACGACCGACATCGATGAATTGGGTCTGAGCACTGACGAGCCGACCTTCGAGGTCGAGCCACTCCGCCCGTTCGCGTTCGAAGCGGCAGACGCTACGCCGGCAGTACCACCCGTCGACGACTCGGGGGCCGCGGCGCCGACCGGTTGGGCGGCGTTCGACCGCTCGTTGGAAGACGCGCTGCTCCGCAACGGAAATACCGCTGCATCGGTGGCCGTCGCCATCGGTGGCGAGGTCGTGCACGAGGATGCATTCGGCCTGCGGGCACCGTTCATCAGCGAGGACGAGGTCGCTCCTGGTGATCGCTTTCGAATCGCGAGCATTTCGAAGCCGATCACCGCAATCACGTTGCTGCAGCTTGTCGAGGACGGCGTTGTTGGCTTGGATGACGAGGTGGGCCAGTTGGTCGCCGACCAGCTGCAGGTGACGCCGTCGGCGGGCGCTCGTCGGCTGACGGTCCGCCGGCTTCTGAACCACACGTCCGGCTTCGAGAAGTACGACACACAGTTCTTCCGCAATGGCGCCGACAGCTGCGAAGACGCCGCCCGGCTCGGCATCAGGCAGGGCGCTGGCTCCGGTGGCTACAGGTACAGCAACATGAACTTCTGTGTCGCCGGGATACTGATCGAAGCACTCACCGGAAAGAGCTACGAGGAGGTTGTCTACGAGCAGCTACTCACGCCGCTCGGGCTGTCTGGGCTTCGGCTGGCCAATACGTACGACCCCGGCCCAGGCGAGGTGCTGCACCCGTCGACCCCTGACCGCAACTACATGGAGACGCTCGGCGGAGCAGGAAGCTGGATTGCTTCACCGACCGACCTCGTCGCCATCTTGAACTCACTCGATTACTCGACTCCCGGCTTCAAGCCACTCGAGCCCAACACGGTCGCGTTGATGGAGACTCCCGTCGGCGGAATCGCGGGCCAGCGCGGCTACGGCCTCGGGCTGATCTCGTACGGCGATGGCCGCTACGGCCACACTGGCACGATCGAGAACACTCATGCCATGGTCTTGAACCGCAGCGACGGTGTGATCTGGTCGATCACCGTGTCAGGTCCGTACCCCGACGACACTCCACGCCTCGAAGCAATCATCAACCGGGCCTTTGAGGCTGCCGGGTTCATCTCGGGTCAGTAGATCACGCCCGCCGCTCGAAGCGCTGAGGCATCGAGCCCGAGTTCGGTGACGATCTCGTCAGAGTGCTGACCGAAGGAAGGTGCATGGTCGCCGATGTGCTGCGGAGTCGCCGACATCCGAGCTGCCGGGCGGGGTTCACGGACCATGCCCGCAACTGGGTGCTTCCGCTCGACGAACACCTGATTGTTGATGACCTGAGGATCGTCGTGGAGTTCGCTCAACGCTGTGATCTTGGTGCCGGGCACATCATGTTCGACGACACCGGCCATGAACTGCTCGACGGTCGTGCTGCGCGCCGCGTCGCGGAGGGCGTCACTGAGTTCCTCCCTGTGGAGCGAGCGCGAGACGAGGCCGATGAACCGCGGGTCCAGCGCGATATCAGGACGCCCATACGTGGCGCAGAGGCCGGCGAATTCGGACTCGCTGACCGCGCTGGCTGCTGCGTAGCCGTCAGCGAGCGGGATCGTCGTGTAATTGGATGCAAGCGTCGGGGCCCGGTCGACGTCATCGTCGGTCAGGCAGACGTCCATCGCCGAGTCGGGCCAGAGGAAGGCGATGGCGGTGTCGAGCATCGACAACACGATGTGCTGGCCAGCGGCCTTGCCCATAGCCCGGGCGAAAAGTGCCGCCGTGATTGCTTGGCATGCGGTGTAGGCAGTGGTTTTGTCGCACACAAGCGTCCGGAACAACTCGGGTGCGCCCTTGGCCGGGTTTGTTTGGACGTCAGCCAGCCCCGAGGCGGCTTGGATGACGTTGTCGTAGGCGCGACGGCCACTCATCGGGCCGTCCGGACCGAACCCCGAGATCGACGTGTAAATCAGATTCGGGTTGAGTTCGTGCATGGCATCCCACCCCAGGCCGATGCGGTCCATCGCCCCGGGCCGGAAGTTCTGGATCAACACATCGGCGTCGGCGATCAGGGTGCGCATTGCATCGAGGCCGGCCGGTTGTTTGACGTCGATCACGAGCGATCGCTTGCCGCGATTGTTGTTGATGAAGATCCCGGTCATCCCGTTCTTCGACGTTCCCAGGTGGCGCATCATGTCGCCCAAGCCCGGTGCTTCGACCTTGACAATGGAGGCGCCCTGCTCGCCGAGCATCATCGCGGCGAGTGGACCGGCGATCATCACCGACATGTCGACGACCTTGATGCCAGCAAGCGGACCGGCGGGCGGATCGGCGGGTTGATCGGCGGGTTGATCGTTCATGGTCAGATGGTGGCAGGTAGTTGATGCCAATATGGCGTCGTGGCGCGCCCTGACATTCCGATCACGGTCATTGGCGGATACCTCGGCGCCGGAAAGACCACATTACTGAACCGCCTTCTGCGCGAGCCCGACGGCCGTCGACTGGGGGTGATCGTCAACGACTTTGGGTCGATCGGTATCGACGCCGAACTGCTTGCTGCGGCGAGCGACACCGGTGTGATCAATCTGCCCAATGGTTGCGTGTGCTGTTCGTTGGGAAACGATCTCATGGCGTCACTCGGTTTGCTCCGCAATGTCGAGTTCCCACCGGAGCAAATTGTGATCGAAGCGAGTGGGATCGCTGATCCATCGGCGGCGGCAGCGTGGGGCACCTCGGTGGGGTTCGCTCCGGGGGAGTGATCGTGCTCGCCTCGGCCGACTCGATCGGGCGTCAGGTGAACGACCGCTACGTCAGCTCAGAAGTGCGCCGTCAGCTCGCCGGCGCCGATCTCATCATCTCGACGAAGCTCGACCTCTGTACACCGGAGCAGCGGCTGCGGGCGTTGGAGGTGCTCGATGAACATGCTCCCGGCGTCCCGATCGTCGACGGTTCGGCTCCGACAGACCTGGTTCTCGGGCCGCGGCCACAGTTGCGGCCACAGTTGCGGCCACAGTTGCGGCCACAGTTGCGGCCACAGTTGCGGCCGCCGTTGATGTTGGAGCCGGGTGTCGAGCGGGCAGTGCCAGCGCCCGAGCATGTGCAAGCGGGGTACTTGCGCTGGTCGTGGTCGGGGACCACCGTGGCAGCGGGACGAGTGGCCGGCATGGCCGACGCGATGCGTGACGTGCTGCGGCTCAAAGCGGTGCTCGACGTCGACGGCTACCACCTCGAGGTTCACGTGGTGGCCGGCCGGATGACCGTCCACGAAGTGACCGGGCTGCGACCGGGAAGTCGCGCTGAAGCAATCCTCCTCTGCGACGATGGGCTGAGCGTTCGGCTGACCGCTGCGTTCGACGAACTCGCGTCGTGACGCTTGTGAATGTCAGGAACCCGGGTGTGCGGCCTCGTTGGATTGTCCGCCGACGATGGTGCCCCACACGCCGATGTCTTTGATTCCCATCGGGTCGATGGTGAGGGGGCTCTCTTCGAGCACGGTGAAGTCGGCTGCTTTGCCGCACTCGACGCTGCCGAACTCGTCGTCGGCGTGGAGCTGGTAGGCGGCCCCGGTGGTGACTGAGTACAGCGCCGACTCAGCCGAGATGCGTTCGTTCTCGCCGAGTACCCGGCCTGATGGCGTCACGCGGTTGACCGCGCACCACATTGTGTGGAGGTGGCCCAGCGGGGTGACGGCAGCGTCTGAGTGGATCGAGAATGGGACGCCGAGTCGCTCGGCGGTGGCGCACGCCTCCATGCGGCGGGCTCGCTCGGGGCCGACCGTGATGTCGTGGTGCTGGTCACCCCAGTACCAAATGTGGTTCGTGAAAATGTTGGCGCACATGCCGAGCTTGGCCATGCGGCGGTACTGGGCTGGCGACGTCAGTTGGCTGTGCTGCACGGTGTATCGGTGATCGAGCCAGGCCGACTCCAACAGCAACTGTTCGACGACATCGAGCCACAGGTCGATCGTCATGTCGCCGTTGCAGTGCACGTGAGTGTTGATGCGCCGCTCGTGGAACGGTCGGACCATGTCGATCAACTGCTCGGGCGGAACCATCCACACACCGTGGTCGGCGGGAGCTTGGCCTCCCGGGCTGAAATAGCCGGGCCACTTCATCTTCGCGGTGAAGCCCTGGATTGATCCGTCGAGCACGATCTTCAGGCCGGCCGTACGGAGGCGGTCGGTGTCTTCGAGTTTGAACTGCTGCACCAGATCGGCAGCGGCTGCCCAGTCGTTCGACCCTGGCATCATGCCGATCAGGTGGCGCTGATGAATGCGTGCCGGGAAGTCGTCGGTGACGATCTGGCGCCACAGCTCTTGGCCCTGGGGTCGGGTGACGCCGCTGGCACCGAGGTCGACGAGTGACGTGATGCCGACGTTCGCACACATCTGGCCGAGTGTGCGGATGGCCTCGGGGTCACCCATCAGCCGCATGATCAGATGGATTGCCGACGTCGCGAGCGCAATGGCTGGCATTTCTTGCAGCTCACCGTTGGGTTCGCCGTTGGCGTCCCGGGCCACACCAATTGTTGCCGAGTCGCGGGTGATCTCGTTGTGGTCGAGCATCGCGCTGTTGACGGTGGCGAGGTGGGCACTTGCATGGAACACGAAGATTGGCCGTTCCAGCGATGCTCGGTCGAGGTGATGGCGAGTCAGCCGTTCTTCGTCGGTGAAGTAGATCGGGTCGAAGCCCCAGACGACGATTGGTTCTTGTGAGCCCCGCGTCTCTTCGTCGAGTTGGCGGAGCAGCTCGAAGAGTTTGTCGTAGGTCTGGATGCCATCGGCCATGCTCCCATCGGGGCGATGCCGCGGGAACCAGCCGGCGTAAGGGAGTAGCCCGAAAGAACCTTCGAACACATGGCCGTGGGCCTCGATCATCCCGGGTGTGAGGACGTGGTCGGCGAAGCGGGAGTCGATGGTGTGCGGCCCCCAGCTCGTGCACTCCTCGAGCGAACCCGCCGCCAGGACCTTGCCTTCACGAATCGCCACTGCTTCGACGACCGGCTGGCTGGGGTCCATCGTGATGATCGATCGGGCCGGGATGACGGTGATCTCGCTCATGAGAGTTCCGCCACGACATCGTTGGCGATCAAGTCAAGGTGATCGAGATCGGCAAGATCCATCACTTGCAGATACAAGCGTTCGGCGCCAGCAGCGCGCCACGATCGCATCCGCTCGGCGACTTCGGCCGGGGTGCCACACAGGCCGTTCTCGCGCAGTTCGCTAGGCTCTCGGCCGAGTGCTGCTGCGCGCCGTTCGACTTCGGCCTCGTCGGCGCCGACGCACACGATGAGCGCGGCGGAGTAGACGAGCTCGTCAGGGTTCCGATCGATCGCCTCGCACGCGGCCCGAACGCGGCCGGTCTGCTCGACGAAAAACTCGCGGCTGACGAACGGAGTGTTGAACTCGGCTGCGTACTTGGCGGCCAGTGCTGGCGTGCGCTTTGGCCCGCCGCCGCCGATGACGATGGGTGGTGCCGACTGGGCCGGCTTGGGAAGGGCTGGCGAGTCGATGATCGGGTACTGGCCGCCCGGCTTCGAGTAGGTCCCACCAATTGGCGTCGCCCACATGCCGGTAATCAGTTCGAGCTGCTCTTCGAGCCGGTCGAACCGTTCGCCGAGTTCGGGGAACGGGATGCCGTAGGCCTCGTGCTCAGCGGCGAACCAGCCGGCGCCCAGCCCGAGGTCGACACGGCCACCTGACATCTGGTCGACCTGCGCCACGCTGATGGCCAGTGGCCCGGGCTGGCGGAAGGTCGCCGACGATACGAGGGTGCCGAGGCGAATCGTGGAGGTGTCGCGAGCGAGCCCGGCGAGCGTGATCCATGCATCAGTCGGGCCCGGGAGGCCATCGCCGTCGCCCATCACCAAGTAATGATCACTTCGGAAGAACGCGCCGTAGCCGAGCTTTTCGGCGCGCTGCGCAACGGCGAGCAGGTCGTCGTATGAGGCGCCTTGCTGGGGTTCGGTGAAGATGCGGAGATCGGTGATGTGGAGCGGTTCGGTCACGGACGCAGACTACGCGGCCACCCGGCCGACTCAGGCCTCGGCGCGATTGACCGAGAATGCTGCCGACGTGGAGCCGCGCTGGCGGCTCTGGAACGACGGGTAGACCGTGTCGCCCCGCTCGTACAGTTCGGTCGAGTGGGTGCGAGCGGCGAGCACTGTGCCGTCGGCCAACTCAATCTCGTAGCGCACGTCGTGGCCGTAGTACTCCACGGTACGGACGGTCGCCGCTGCGGTGCCACCAGTCGGGTTCTGGCGCAAGTTCACCTGCTCGGGCCGAACCAGCACCTGAACTTCGTTGCTTGTCGGGTTGGTACGCCGGTCGTCGATCGTGACGACGCCGATGGGCGTGACTGCAACGTTGGCGGCGTTGTCGGCAATGTCGGCAATGTCGGCAATGTCGGCAATGACGCCGAGGACGAAATTGGCCTCGCCGACGAAACCAGCAACCCACGGCGTGGCGGGAGAACGGTAGAGCTCGTCGGGCGTACCGAACTGTTCGATGTTCCCGGCCTGCATGACAGCGACTTTGTCACCGAGTACGAACGCTTCATCTTGGTCGTGGGTGACGAACACGGTGGTCACGCCGACGTCGCGCACGATGCGTGCGACTTCGGCGCGCACCTGCACGCGGAGTGAGGTGTCGAGTGCCGAGAACGGCTCGTCGAGGAGGAGCACCTTTGGTTGCGGAGCGAGCGACCGAGCGAGGGCGACGCGCTGCTGCTGCCCGCCGGAAAGCGTGTTGGGTAGACGGTCGCCGAAGCCCTGCAGATCGACCAGGTCGAGTAGTTCGTCGACGCGTGTCAGCACCTCGGTCCGTGACAGTTCTTTACGCATGGCGCGGAGGCCGAACACGATGTTTTGGGTGACGGTCAGGTGGGGGAAGAGGGCGCCGTCTTGGAACACCATCCCAACGTTGCGTTTCTCGGGGTTGACCCACTGCCGTTTGCCCGAGCCCTGGCTGCTGACCGTCGCGCCGCCGATGGCGACCGACCCGGCCGTGGGAGCCTCGAGCCCGGCGATCGCCCGAAGGAGCGAGGTCTTACCGCAGCCTGACGGGCCGAGGAGTGCAACGATTGATCCGGCTTCGATGTCGAGGTCGGCAGCGGTGACCGCGGCGACCGAATCGCCGCCGTCGGTCGCGTAGACGACCGAGATTCCACTGAGTGAGACGGCCGCTCCAGCGAGGGTGTCTGGTGCGCTCGACATCGTTTCCAATTCTAACGGGTCAGCTCACGGGTCAGCCGCGAACAACTTCGCTGTGGCGCAAGACGAGGAACCAGGTCAGCGTTGCTGAGACTGCGACCAGGACGAGCGAGGCGAGGCCGGTTGCGGCATAGAAACCCTCTTCGTACGACGCCCAGATCTCGGTGGTCAGCGTCGAGAAGCCGATGGGGGAGAGGAGCAGCGTCGCGGGGAGCTCCTTGAGTGTCGACAGCATCACGAGGCCGCCACCAGCAACCAGGCCAGGGCGCATCAAGGGAAAGTCGACGTGCAAGAAGCGACGGATCGGGCTCGGTTCGAGCAGTCGACTGGACTCGCGGAGGGCATGTGGGACAGCGCGCACAGCTGACTCGGTGCTCGCCAGCGCTTGGCTGCCGAAGTGGATGACGTAGGCGATGATCAGCAGTGCACTGGTTTGGTAGAGCCCCTTGAGCACGGGGGTGTTCAAGGTGAGCACGGCGAGGGCGAGAGCGATGACGAGGCCCGGAATCGCAAAGCCCACGATGACTGAGACGGCGGCGATGTCGGAGCTGCGATGCGGCCGTCGCGTCGTAGCGAGGGCAATGGGCATCACGACTGCGACGGCGAACACGGCAGCGATGACCGCGACGGTCGCCGTGTTGGTGGCCGGCTGCATGAGATCGCTGATCGAGACACGGCCCTCGGCGATGCCGCGTTGCGCCCAGGTGGCAAGGCTCGTGATCGGGATAACGAGGCCGACGAGCAAGACGAGCGAACATCCGGCCAGTGCCGGGGCCTGGCGCCAGCCGAGATGACTGCGCCGAACGACGGCTGTCGACCGGTCGTCAGGTCGGCTGCTGCCGCGCTGGGACCGTTCGAACGCGACGACGGCGAGGGCCAGCATCAGGACGACGGTGGCCGAGGCGAACGACAACGCTCGATTCGATTGGCGAGTCGCAAAAATGACTCGTGTGAGGGTGTCGAAGCCGAGTAACTGGACAGCGCCGAACTCGCTCAACGTATAGAGGAAGACAAGCAGGCCGCCACCGAAGACTGCCGGACGGAGTTGCGGCAGTGTCACCCTGAAGAACGTGGCAGCCGACGACAGGCCGAGCAGACGGGCGCTCTCTTCGAGGCTGGAGCGTAGGGCGATCAGCCGTGCCGCGACCGGGAGGTAAACGTACGGGTAGGTGAACGCCGTCAGGACGAGCCACGCTGCACCCAAGCCTCGAAAGCGGCGCGGCGGAGTAATGCCGACGACAGACAGTGCATCATGGATGATGCCGTCGGGCGCGAGGCCCGCGATGAACGCTGCAGCTCCGACGAACGACGGAAGTACAAGGGGGAGGACCAGAGCGATCCGCCAGAAGCGTCGCCCTCGAAGATCGGTGCGGGTGACGAGCCAGGCGAGCGCCGTGCCGATGAATGCGGCCGACACCGAGACAAGGACGGACAATTGCACCGTGCGCCACAGCGGCCCAGGTACTTCCTTCGCGATAGTGCCAAGGTCGCCGCCGAGCCGGATGGTGCGCCAGACGACGAAGCCAGCGGGGCCGGCAAAACCGGCACCGATCAGCAGGCCGAACAGGCGACTCGGGGTGACCCAACTCGAGCGTCCACCCCCAGCGGTGACGCGACGCTTCGATCGTCCATCGGTCGGCGTCGGCTCAGCGACGTCGAGTGCGAAGTCGACCACAGGGTCCAATCGTCAGCTCTCGAGCCCCGCCTCAGCAATGAGCGCACGTGTTGCTTCGAGCCCGCCTGCGAGGTCTTCGAACGCGATGCCACCGGCGTTGCTGACGTCACTGCTGAAATCGATCGGTGGCACGTTGTTGGCGGGTGACTCGCCGATGGCCAATGGGTACTCGAAGGTCTCGGTGGCGAAGTACTGCTGGCCGCTCGAGCCGAGCAGGAAGTCGATGAGCTGGGCTGCAGGCCCGGCATTGTCGGCGCCGGCGAGGATTGCGGCGCCCGTGATGATCAGTACGGCACCCGGATCGTCAGTGGCGAATACATGGTTCGCAGATGGCTGATTGGGGTTCTCGGCCAGTGCTCGGTAGTTGTAGTAGTGGTTCACGAGGCCAGTGTCGACCTCGCCACGGCCAACGGCAGCAACGATGGCGCTGTTGTTCGCATAGAGCACCGGATCGTTGGCGTCGAGCGCCTTGAGCCATGCGAGGGTGGTCGCGTCGCCTTGCGTGGCGCGCATTGCAGTGACGAAATCCTGGAACGAACCGTTGCCCGGCGCAACGCCGACACGGCCCTTCCACTGTGGATCGGTCATGTCGAAGACGCTGCTCGGCAGATCCGCCGGGTCGACGGCGTCGGTGTTGTAGACCAGCACACGCTGGCGACCAGAGAATCCGACCCAGCTGCCACCGTCGTCGCGCACGTTGTCTGGCACGAGCGCCAAGGTCGACTCGGGCAGTACGCCGAGGCGGCCGCGCTCTTCGAGGAAGCCCATCGAGCCGGGGCTCTGTGAGAGAAAGACATCGGCTGCTCTCTCGCCAGCTTCGCCCTCTTCATCGATCAACAATGCGAGGTCAGCGGAGTTGCCGAATTTGACCTCAACAGAGAGCCCGCTGGCTGCTTCGAACTCGTCGATAATCGGCTGAATCAACTCGTCGCTTCGACCAGAATACAACGTGATGTCGGCATCGTCGCCCCCGCAAGATGCAGCAATCAGACTGATTGCTGCCAGGGTGGCGGCGACTCGTGCACAGTAGTGAGAACGTGACATGCCAAGAGTGTAGACGGCTCCTCTCGAAATGTGTCAAGCATGCCTAACAGCAGTGTGTGACCAGCGTCAACATGTCGTCGACAGCACGAGTACCCTTGGACAATGAGCGATTTCCTGGTGGAGCGTTGGTCGCCGGCGCTGGGTGCGCAAGTGCATGGGCTCGACCTCACTGCAGCGTTGGGTGGGAGCGACGCACAGATCGATGCAGTCGTCGATGCGTTGTATGTCGCGCTGATCGAGCATCAGGTGTTGTTCCTCCGCGACCAGCCGCTCGCACCAGAGATGCACGTCGAACTCGGCCGGCGGCTCGGCGAACTCGCCCCGCGTCACCACAGCTACACCACCCTCGATGGCAACGACGACGTGGCTGTGCTCACCTGGGAACCGGGCGACCGCCCGGATGCGTCCGAGTGGCACACCGATATGACGTTCCGGCCAAAGCCGCCATTCGCCTCGATTCTCAAAGCAATCGAGCTGCCGCCGGTCGGTGGCGACACGCTGTGGGCGAGCATGTATTCGGTGTACGACTCGCTGGACGCCGGCTTCCGATCCGACCTCGAAGGCATGGAGATCTGCCACGACCCCGGGCAATTCCGCAACGGAGCATACGAGCGCGGCGGCAACCAGGGGATCACCGACATGCTGGCCGAAGCCGGTTCGGCGGTGTGGCCGATTGTGTCGCACCACCCGGTCACCGGGCGCCCGTATATCAACGTGAGCGAGTCGAACGCTCGCTGGATCATGGGCACAGGTGCCGCCGAGTCGCAACGGATCGTCAACTATCTGCTCGATTCGATTAACCGGCCTGACCACCAGGTGCGTCTGCGCTGGCGGCCGAACACGATTGCCATCTGGGACAACCGGGCATCGCAGCACTACGCGGTGGCCGACTACCCGAAACATCGCCGCATGATGCACCGCGTTGCCGTCGATACCGACCGTCGCCACGAAGCGACGCTCGCGATCCGCGTGGCTGCCGCTACCTGATCGGGTGACGCGGTGCGAGGTGCCAGCTCGACCTGCGCGACACTTGGCCATGGCAGCTTTGGGTCAACAGGGACGTCCGGTCGATGAGGTCATCACTGAGCTCACCGAGAAACGGGCCGGTGATGTCAAGTGGGCCGATGGCAAAACCTTCGGCATGGTCTACGACGGTGGCCCCACAGTTCACGAGGTCGCTGAGCAGGCAGCGCGGCTCTACCTCCACGAGAACGCGCTGAACACGCAGGCATTTCCGTCGCTCCGACACATCCAGTCCGAAGTTGTCGGGTGGACTGCCGACCTGCTGAACGGCGACGAGAACACGTCGGGTTTCCTGACGAGCGGTGGCACCGAGTCGATCCTGTGCGGCGTACTCGCCGCCCGAAAACGGGCCCTTGCCGAACGTGGCGTCACCGAACCCGAGATGGTGCTGCCAGAAACTGCCCATGCCGCGTTCCACAAGGCCGCTGACAATTTTGGTCTGAAGGTCCACAAGATTCCGGTGCATGCCGACTACACGGCCAACGTTGAAGCCATGGCCAACGCCGTCGGGCCAAACACGGCACTCGTCGTTGGATCTGCGCCCCAGTATCCGCAGGGCGTGCAAGACGACATTCTGGCGATCGCCGCGCTCGCCAAGTCGGTCGGAGCGAATTGCCACGTCGACGCATGCATGGGCGGCTTCGTGCTCCCCTTCGCCGAGCGGCTCGGGCGCGAGGTGCAGCCCTGGGACTTCCGAGTCGACGGCGTCACCACGATCTCTGCCGACATCCACAAGCTCGGCTATGCCCCGAAGGGCGTGTCGGTGATCCTGCACGACACGAAGGAATCCCGGAACTACCAGACTTTTGTCTTCGACGACTGGCTCGGTGGCTTCTATGCCTCGCCGAACATGCAGGGGACCCGATCGGGGCTGCCGATGGCGTGCGCGTGGGCCGTGATGCAGCACCTGGGAATCGACGGCTATGTCGAACTCACACAGCAGACGCTGATCAATGCTGACTTGATGCGCGCCGGGATTATGGGTATCGACGGCATCCGGGTCCTCGGTGACAGCCAGCTGCACCTGATTGCCATGGCGGCCGAATCTGGGAGTGGCATCGACATGTTCGCGCTCGGTGACGCCCTGCTCGCCAGGGGTTGGTACCACGATCGCCAGACACCGCCGGACAACCTGCACTCGACGGTGAGCAACACAAACACCGGCGTCATTGAGGACTACCTTGGCGACCTTGCCGAGTGTGTTTCAGCGGTGCGCGGCACCAGCACCGAAGACCGCAGTACCACGTACGCCACCCTCGAATAGCGGCGTCATCAGCGTTTGGTTTCACTGGCGGTCATTGTTCGGCGGGAACCCTGTCTGGACCAAGCCAGCTTCCCCATACCCACTTCCCCCACGTCCCGAGCCATTCGGGAACCGTCACTGCGCCGTTGGCACTGGTGTCGAGTTCCTTTCCGAAGAGTTCGGTTGCTACTGACTCGGAGAGAATCTGTGAGTTGATCAGTTCGTCGAGCGTGAGCTCTTGGTCGCCATCGGTGTCGATGGCGAGCATGATTGCTTTGCCCTCATCGGTGTGGACCCGATGTTCGACGTACTCGTTGACGGTGACCTTGCCGTCGTCGTTGAAGTCTTGCGCAGCGTTGATCGCCCTTGCTGTGGCTTCGCCGAAGTGCCCTGAAGCGACGTACTCGTCGCCTGTGGCGATGCCGTCACCGTCGGCGTCGATGCGGTCGAACGTGGTGGCGCAGGCATCAAGTGTGTTGTGGTCCACACCGTCTTGTGCTTGTGCCCCAAATGCTGCGAGGAACTCAGCTGACCCAGTGTTCTCCGCGTCTGCAGGGTCCACAGATGTCGCTACAAATGTCGTTGCTGGTGCTCCAGATGTTGTTGGAGGCAACTCGAGTGTCGTTGCCGGCGCGTCGGGTGTCGTTGCAGGTTCAACAGTTTCGTCACGGTCGCACGCCATCAGGGCGAGGGCGAGGGCGAGGGCGAGAGTGAAGGGGAGTGCGAAGAGCAAAATGGACCCGCCGCGTGTGATGGATTTATTCCCGGTTGTCATAGCTGCCTTCCGTTGGTGTCCGGCCCCGCTCGTGCGCGGTGACGGAACTCATCGTGGCGAAGGTGGGGTGACGGCAACCTCACACGGATTGTTATCGCCGTGTCATCTCTTGTCCGTCATGCTGTGATCTATCAGCTCGCAATTTTGAGGAACTCATGTCGCCAACCAATCGTTTCGCCACAATCGCAATCGCGATCGTCGATGCAATAGCAAACGCACACCACACCGTCGTACACATCACGGCGCGCCCCGAAGGTGGCCTCGCCGTCACAGCCAACGCCCCGCAGTACGAACGAGTGTGAGTACGTTGGCTTGGCACTCGTGCCGTGTCACCGAACTCTCCACTGAACGCTCCACTGAACGCTCCACTGAACGCGGAGGCGCCAGGCAGCGCGGTTCAACCGTAGATCGTCCTTGCAGCGATGCGAACTCCGACTGCCAACGGGGCAGTCGAGAAACGAGCGTGAGAAAATTTCAGTTGACGTTTTTGGTGTGGCCCTCCCAGAAAGGCTCACGCAGCTTGAACTTCTGGAGCTTTCCGGTGGCGGTGCGGGCAAGTTCGTCGCGGAACTCGACCTTCTTGGGGCACTTGTAGCCAGCGAGCTTGGTTTTGGTCCAGGCGATCACGTCGGCTTCGGTAACCGAACTACCGGGTGTGGTGACGACGAGTGCGGTGACGAGCTCGCCCCACTTCTCGTCGGGGATACCGATCACGGCGACCTCGGTGATGTCAGCGTGCTGGAAGATCGCGTCCTCGACTTCGATCGACGACACGTTCTCACCGCCCGAGATGATCACGTCCTTCTTGCGATCGGCGATCGTCAGGTATGACTGGTCGTCGATGAAGCCGCCATCGCCAGTGTGGAAGCAGTCGTCGTAGATCGCTGCCGCGGTTTGGTCGGGCTGTTCCCAGTAACCGTCCATCACCACGTTGCTGCGGGCGGTGATCTCGCCGGTTGCGGTGATGCCCATCGTGCAGCCGATTGCCGGGACCCCGGCACGATTCAACTTCGTTGCCCGCTCGGTCGGTGTCAAATCATCGAACTCGGCACGCGGGCTGTTGATTGTCAAGAGGGGAGCCGTCTCGGTGAGTCCGTAAATTTGATGGAAAGTCCATCCGAGTTCGGTCTCGGTGCGCTCGATTGTCTTCGTTGGCGGCGGTGCGCCGGCCACGACGATGCGGACGCGGCCGCGGCCAGGGATCGGCTTGCCGGCGGCAGCGAGTTCGGCCGCAGCATCGAGAATCAAGTTGAGCACGGCAGGTGCACCGCACATCAGCGTGACTCCGTGTTCCTCGACGCGACGGAGGATGTCGTGGCCGTCGATCTTGCGCTGGATGATGTGCTTGCCACCCATGCCGCTGACGGCGTACAGCATGCCCCAACCGTTGCAATGGAACTGCGGCAGCGTGTGCAGGTACACGTCACGATCGTTGACGCCCATGTGCCAACCGAACGTCGAGGCGTTGAGCCACACGTTGCGGTGAGTGAGCTGCACGCCCTTCGGCCGCGCCGTGGTACCGGAGGTGTAGTTGATCGTCGCGGTGGCATCTTCGTTGCCATCCCAAGCAGCTGGCTCGGTGTCGAACTTCATCAACACCGCATCGCTTTCGGCGCCGATGATCAGCTTCGTTTCGCACTCGACACTCGCCAAACCCTCAGCGAGTTCGGGGTCGATCAGCAGCACGCGGGCGCCGCTGTGCTCCATGATGTACTTGATCTCTTCGGCGACGAGTCGAAAGTTGATCGGCACGAGAACTCGGCCGGAGCCCGAAACGCCGAACAGTGCAGTGAGTAGCCGTGCGGAGTTGTGGCTGACCATGGCAACTCGCTCGCCCACGCCGATACCCATCGCATCGAGCCCAGCGGCCATCGCTCGCGCCCGTTTCGCCATCTCGCCATAGGTCATTTCACCCCACGAATCGGCCGGTTGATCGGGCTCGTCGACGACCGCAACCCGGTCGGGATAGACGAGCTCGGCTCGGTTCAAGAAGTCATTGACGGTGAGTGCGACCTTCATACGAAGCACACTATGGCAGCAGTCACACATGGTCCGAACTGCGGTGTTCGGTCAGGTCAGGCAACCACTTCTCGGTAGCACTCGACGGTGGCATCGGCGGTGGTTTCCCACGAACATGCCGCAGCCCGCTCGGTGCCGAGCCGGACGAGTTGGGGAGCATCGTCGAGTGCCGTGCGGAGTCCTGCAGCGATCGACTCGATGTCGGCTGGGTCGATGAGCACTGCGGCGCCGCCGGCGGCTTCTTCGGTTGCCGTGCCGCGACTCGTGACCACTGGAGTGCCATGTGCCATTGCTTCGAGGACTGGCAGGCCGAACCCTTCGTGCAAGCTCGGGTACGCGAACACTGAGGCCGTCCCATACAGCGCACTGAGGACATCCGCTGCCACGTGGCCGAGGAACCTGACGTCGGCACCGGGAGCAAGAGCGGTGTCGCCCCAACCTGGCGCGCCGGCGACAACCAGTGGCATGTCGATCATTGCTGTCGCTGCGGCGAGCGCGGCGAGGTTCTTGCGCGGCTCGACGGTCCCGACGAACAACACGAACTCGTCGGGCAGCAGGAGCGGCCGGAGGGTTTTCTCAAAGGCCTTGGCATCGGTGACGAACGTGTTCACACCCAAGGGCACGACGCGAATCGCGCTGGCAGCGAAGCCCACGTCAATGAGCTCACCTTTGGTCACCTCGGTCGGACAGATGACCAGGTCGGCGGACCGGCAGCGCTCCAACCCCCGGGTCATGACCTTGACACCGTGGCTGGTGAAACGTTCGGGGGAGTGCATGAAGGCAACGTCGTGAACAGTTACCACGTGGGGTGAGCGAGTGGCTGCTGGGATGATTGTCGTCGAATGGCAGAGATCGACCGGGCCTGTGGCCTGCTCGACCGATGGCCACTCAAACCGGTTCCACGTCTCATAGAGCCAAGGCCGGGCGAGTGGCAGGTGCTTGACGGGAGTCGGTGGTTCGAACCCTGACCCGGGAGCAGCACGATGCCTGCCGGCAACACCGACCAAGTCGATATCAGAACGTACGGCCAGTTGCTTGGCGACTTCGAGCGCCGCTACAGCGGTGCCGCCTGGGACGTCATGCCAGCACTGTTCCAATGTGTAGGCGACACGCAGCTGATCTGACACCGACCCATCATGCCAACCAGGACGGTCACCTGGGCGCGACCAACGGCCAGGGTCGGTTTCGTTCCATCGTGAGGGCGAGGTCGAGCAGGAGTGGCTCGGAGAAGTGGCGGCCGACGATCTGTAAGCCGATTGGCAGACCATCGAGGGTCCCGGCAGGAACGGAAATCGCTGGATTGCCATGAAGGTTGGCGGGGAACGTGAGTTGCCCGTTGTTGCCCATGCCGGCCTCGATGCCACCGAACACAGAAGCCAGCGGACCTTCGGCGTTGAAGGCGACGTCGGGGTTCGATGCGGTGATGACGAAGTCGACGCCCTCGACTGGGTCGAAGATCTTCGCCATTGCCTCGTTGACCTCCATGCGCCGCTGCTCGATGCGTGACCGACCCGTTTCGGAATACTTGTCAGCTGTGGTGGCGAGGCCGTACGCCATTTCAGGGGTGAGCTGATCGGCGCACGCGGGATAGCGATCACCGAGCTGCGCGCGAATCTGAATCATGCCGGAGATCGACCATGCGCCGCCCATGCGCGGGACGTGGGTGTCGACGTCGTCGGTCCGGATGAGCCCACAGTCGGCGATCAGCTGGGTTGCGGCCTCGTCCAGGAGTTCCCACATGATGGGTGAGACCACGGCGCCTCCCCAGTCGGCGGCAACGGAGACTCGTGCACCGCGCAACGTGTCGAGGTGCGAGCCGAGTTCGCGTTCCCACCCCTCGACTGGCGGCAGGCTGAGCGGGTCGGTCGGATCATGGCCGTTGGTGACGTCGAACCAGCGGGCGGTGTCGCGCACCGAGCGGGCCATGCACCCAGTCGACACCGTCATGTTGCCGTATGTGGTTTCCGGCCCGAGCGGAATGCGACCGAACGTGCCCTTCAACCCAACGAGGCCGGTGAAGCCGGCCGGGATGCGTATGGAGCCGCCGCCATCGCCGCCAGTAGCGATGGGAAAAATGCCGCCGGCCACAGCCGAGGCCGAGCCGCCAGAGGAACCGCCCGGTGTCTTGCCGTGCTCCCAGGGGTTATGCGTGGCACCGTGCAGCACAGTGCGCGTGAGGTTCACGCCGCCGAACTCGCTGGCTGTGGTCTGGCCGGCCAAGACTGCTCCGCCCCGTGTGACGATGCGTTCGACCATCGTCGATGTCGTGGAAGCGATCTCGTCCTTGAACGCGACGCAGGCCTCGGTGTCGGGCCACCCTGCGACTCGTGTCAGTTCCTTGACCCCAATGGGCACTCCGCCGAAGGGCTTGCTGACGTCGGCAACCCGGGCAGCGGCAGTTGCTGCCTCTCGGTCGGTGAAGCACACGGCGTTGAGTTCGCTGGCATCGATTGCTGCATGCACGGCCTCGAGTTCTTCGAGTGGGGAGCGCTCGCCGGCTCGAAACGCGTCGATCAGGCCAACCGCGTCGCCCTGCCAAGTGTCGTGTGATGTCATCAGTCGACAATAGAGCGGACATGGTCGATCGTTCCGACCGGCCGGGGGCGAACAAGATGTGCGGGGCGGTCAAAGAGTCGACCGGCACGAGTATCGGAGGGTTGCGATACCGGTCGGCATCGGGCTGAGTCGCTACGGTCGGCGGCATGGCTCTTCCACACCGTCCCGGCATGACCGTTCCGCTTCCCGGACCGTTGCATTCGCACGCTGCAAAGCTCACCGAGCTCGCCGACATGGGCTACACCGATATCTGGTCAGCCGAAGCCGATGGGGCCGACGCGTTTACGCCCCTCGCTCTGGCAGCGGCGTGGGAGCCACGGCTGCGGCTCGGCACGGCGATTGTGCCGGCCTACACCCGCTCGCCTGCATGTTTTGCGCAGAGTGTGGCCTCGATGGCTGACGCCGCGCCCGGCCGGTTTGCGATCGGTATTGGATCGTCAAGCAACGTGATCGTCGAGCGCTGGAACGGCGTTCCGTTCGAAGAGCCGTACAAGAAGGTGCGCGACGTGGTCCGCTTCCTGAACGACGCATTGAGCGGCGAGAAGGTGAAGCAGGCGTACGACACGTTCGAAATCGACGGTTTCCGCCTCGCCATTCGCCCGGAACAGAAGCCGCAAGTCCTCGTCGCTGCACTCCGTGAGGGAATGCTGCGACTCGCAGGCCGCGAAGCTGACGGTGCAATCATCAACTGGCTGTCGGCAAACGACGTCGCCAAAGTTGCACCGATCGTCACCGAGGCTGCCGGCGGCGATGAGCGCGAGATCGTGGCGCGAATCTTCTGCTGCCCGAGTGAAAACGCCGATGTGGTTCGCGCTGCAGCGCGGTACGCCATTGCGGCCTACCTCAACGTGCCGGTGTATGCAGCGTTCCACGAGTGGATGGGTCGTGGTGAACAGTTGCAGGGCATGTGGGATGCCTGGAAGGCCGGAGATCGCAAGGCCGCGCTCGCCGAGATTCCGGATGAGGTCGTCGACGACCTCATCGTGCACGGGTCACCCGAAGCGTGTCGTGCGCAGATCCAGGCGTACTTCGACAACGGCGTGACCACCAGCAGCTTGGCGATCTTGCCGTTCGACCCGGAGCTCGATCACTGGCAGGCCGTCAAGGACCTCGCACCGAACGCAAGCTGAAAAGTTCAGTTGAAGTCGGGCCGAAATTGGGCCGATCAGGCGGCTCGGTGGGTGCGAGCCGCCAGAGTGATGACGTTGCTGTTGTTTCGAGTGGCCTGACGCTGGGCGAGCACCTGGCGAATCTCGGCGACGTGGCGCCGACCGATTTCGCGAGTGTCTTGGCTGAGCTGGAACCGGACGCTGACCGTGGGGACGGAGCTGACGTCGGAGAGGAGAGTGAGCTGCTGGGCGTCGGATGCGTTGTTCATGGTTCCCATTCTGAACACGACCTGTCACAGAGTTAGGCGGCACCTCTGAGCAGGCATTTTGTGGTTTTCAACTCAGCGCGAGCACGCCGATTCCGCCGACAACACCCGCAATTCCGACGATCTGCCACCAGTGCAGCGTGTCGTCGTCGAATGCCGCTGAGAGAGATGACGACACCACCGGGAACATCGACGTGGTCACGGCGACCGAGCCAAGCGAGCCGCGTTGTGTGCCGAGAACGAATGCAATGATCCCGGCCCCACCGAGGACCCCTGACAGCAAGGTGATTCCGAGCAGCGGACGCGCCGGCACCTTGGGAAGCGACCGTGCTGTAGCAATGGCAAATATTACGACGAGGGCCGTGATGCGCTGAACAAACGGCGCCCACACACCCGAGTCGTCGCCAGACTCGCCGATGAGCGTTGTAGAAATGCCCCAGAGCACAGCGGACACGAGAGCAATTCGGATCCCTCGACTGTGCTGCTCGGTCAGGCCGGGGGAATACATGACGACGAGCAGCGAGAGCAGGGCGATGATGATCCCGACTGCGATCGAGGGCGACAAGGTCGCCCCGAAAGCAAGATCCCAACCGAACGGAACCAGTGCGGTGCCCAGCACGACGAGCGGGCCAGCGACCGCTGCCGACGACGCGGCCATTGCCTCGTACAGCGTCACGAGTGCGAACCCGACGAAGAGTCCCGAAGCGACACCGAGCACGAGGTCACGCGTGGCGAACTCACTCGGGATGACAGCGAGGCCCACCGAGGCGACTGCCACGCCTCCGACGAGCGCGCCACCGACGACGGTGACGGCGTGTGAGCGGCGTGTGCCGTAGCGCCCGAGAAAGTCTGAGCAGCCGATCAATACGGCTGCGAGCGCGCCGAACAGGATTGCCATGGGTCAATCGATCACCGAGTACACATCGCTCAGAGACGGGCGACTCAGTAATACGCTTCGAAGTCGCCGAGGTTGGAGTAGATCGTCTTCCACTGCGTGAAGTGGTCGAGCGTGACGAGCCCGTTCTCGCGACCGTACCCCGACTGCTTGTACCCGCCGAATGGGATCGACGGTGGAAGGTCGTTGTAGCTGTTGATCCACACGTTGCCGGCCTCGATCGCATTGGCAACGCGATGCGCACGTGCGAAGTCACGCGTAAACACAGCTCCGCACAGGCCGTAGTTGGTGTTGTTCGCCCGGCTGAGTGCCTCTGCCTCGTCGTCGAAGGGGAGGACCGACATCAACGGCCCGAACACTTCTTCCTTGACGAAGACCATCTCGTCGTCGCAGTCGGCGAAAATCGCCGGTGTGACGTAGTTGCCGTCGGCGAGTGCTGCGTCGTCGGGGAGGGAGCCGCCACACACGTGACGTGCCTCGCTGGCCAGCGCCGCGTTCATGTAGCCCATCACCTTGCTGTGGTGCTCACGGCTGATGAGTGGGCCGACCATGACTTCTGGGTCGAACGGGTCGCCGATTTTCAGTGCTTCGGTACGCGGCCCGAGCTTCGCGACGAACTCTTCGTACACCCCGCGTTGCACGAACACTCGGGTGCCGTTCGAGCAGACCTCGCCAGCCGAGTAGAAGTTGGCAACGAGGGTGGCGTTCACCGCATTGTCAAGGTCGGCGTCGTCGAACACGATGATCGGGCTCTTGCCGCCCAGTTCGAGTGTGACGCCCTTGAGCGTCGAGGCGGCGTCGGCCATGACCTTCTTGCCGGTGCTGACTTCACCCGTGAGTGAGATTTTCGCAATGCCTTCGTGGCGCGACAGCATCTGGCCGACTCGGTAGTCGCCCTGGACGACGTTGAACACGCCGTCAGGCAGGCCAGCTTCGGTGTACACCTCTGCGAGCTTCAAGGCCGTGAGCGGGGTCAGCTCGGCTGGCTTGAAGATGAACGAGTTGCCACAGGCAAGAGCAGGAGCCGACTTCCACATGGCGATTTGGATCGGGTAGTTCCATGCGCCGATGCCGGCACAAACTCCGAGTGGCTGGCGCTTGACCGAGGCGAACCCGTTGGGCGGAAAATCGAAGTGCTGGCCATGCAGCGTCGAGACCAACCCGGCGTAGAACTCGAGCTGGTCAGCCCCGCTGGCGATGTCGACGGTGGTCGTCTCCGACAGCGGCTTGCCCGAATCGAGGGTCTCGAGGTGGGCGATCTCATCGTTGCGCTCGCGCAGGATCTGAACTGCCCTGAGCATGATGCGGGTGCGCTCCATGGCAGGCATCATCGACCACACCTTGAAGCCGGCCTGAGCGGCTTCCACCGCAGCGTCGACGTCGGCCTGGCTGGCCTGCTGGACCTCGCAGATCACACGGTTGGTGGCCGGGTTGATCGTCTGAAAGGTCTCGCCTGAGGTGGCGTCGACGTACCTGCCGTTGACGTACAGCTGTTGGGTCGGAAGTGTGGTGGAAGCGTTTACGAACTCAGTCATCGCCGTTGGACGCTACTTGGTCTCGTTCGCCCACGTTTCCCCGCCTCGACTTACTGAGCTGCTCTCGGTCCGTTTTGGCTATCCAACGGAACGATCAACGGGACGATCAACGGAAATCTCGGGTAATTCTGAGGCGGAAAACGCGGCAGGGCGTCCCGAGTTCCACCTGAGAGCGGGGTTGCGATGAGCTGTTACGGAGTCGGCGCGGTTGCTCATGCCAGATCACGGTGCCGTGCGGCCGGATCTTGGCAGTAATATTCTTTCAGTTCGCGATACAGAGCTGGTTCGTGTTCGCAGAGATCCAACGGACGGTTGAAGAACACCTCCGTGGCGACCGCAAAAAACTCAGCAGTACTGGTACCGGCGTAGTCGCGCAGAACCGGTGAACCTTCTGCTCGAACTGTCTCGTAGGCAGCGGTGCACACATCGACCCACCGCTGCCGAGCATCGGCGTCATTGAGCGGAGGTGTGCCATCAACGGTGCCGTCGAGCATGTCGAGCCGGTGTGCGAACTCGTGGTACACGACGTTCTGGCCGCGATCCGGAAACTTGGCGCCGTGGCGCGTTGCTGCCCACGAAAGGAGCACCGGGCCTTGGTAGTGCGCCTGCCCAGCGATGTAGCGGGGGGAGGTGGTGAAGGTGCCCGCGCCGGTGGAGTGTGTGCCGCGGAGTCGGACGTTCGACGGGTGCACGATGACCGAGCTGACATCGTGCCACTCGTCGATGTCGAGGCCCAGGAGCAGCATGGATGCCTGGGCGGCGATCATCACCTTGATCTCTTCGGTCAGTTCGAACCGGTTCGCGGCTTCCCACCGCATCGCGTGGACGAACCGGGCAACCAGCAGTTCCATTCGAGCGAGCTCGTCAGGTTGCAGCGTCGACCAGTGTTGGAAGCCGCTGCTGAGGATGACGTTCCAGCTCGGGTCGAAGATGGGTTCCGGCCTGGACAGCCGGGCTCTGAGCCAATCAAACACGTCGGGTCAGGTCAGTACGTCGGCCGGTATCGGGCCGTTGCGCACAGCGTCCGGGACACGGTCTTCGCCACCGAAGTATTCGGCAAGCCGCCGGTCGGCGTCATCGCCGAAGAGAATGATTGCTACTTCGCGCAGACCGGCAGAGTTACGTATGTCCTCGTCGCGAACGACCAGTTCGATCTTCGAGCGGCGACGCATGAAGTCTTCGAGCTTGGTGATCATCTCGGAGTCTGCTGCCGAGTACAGCTCAGCGCGGAGATAGTCGGCCGAGCCCATGATGTCTTCGGCCATCTTCGGATCTTGGCGAATCTGTTCGAGCATGGCGAAGGCTCGGCGCCCGTATCGGCGCCAGAGGCGGTCGCTCAGCGGCTCGGTGTCGGGCTTCTCTCGAAGGTCGTCCAAGCGCATCAGGCGGGCCTGGCGGAAGAACTCTTTGCGAGTCGCCTTGGCCGGCTCGCCGTACCAGTTATGGAGGTCTTTCTCGAGCGGAACACCCAGCGCCTCAATCTCGGCAGCGACCTCTTCACCGACGTTCAAACAGTCGGTGAGCTTGCCACCGAAAATCGTGACGATGCGCTGATCGGTGTCGACCTCGACGGCATGTTTGCGGCTCAGTTTGGTCCAGTCGACGTCTTTCTGGTCGCCCTTGCCAACAGCGACAACCAGTGGTCGCACACCACTGCGTTCGGCGATGATGTCGTCTTTCGTCAGCGGCGTCGCGAGGTCGAGTCGGGCGTTGATCTGGCCGAGGAGGAAGTCGATGTCGTCCTGGTCGACCTTGGTGAACGGAGTGTCGACACGGGTGTCGGTGGTGCCGATGACAGAACGTCGGCCCATGGGGATGACGTAGAACAGCCGCTCGGTGTCGTCGTAGAACGCAAGTACCTTGTGATGGCGGCTTGTCGTGATCCGCGGCACGACGAGGTGGATGCCCTTTGAATAGACGATGCGGTGTTCGGTGTTGAGGCCCCATTGCTGGTTGGTCTCGTCGACGAACGGACCTGCAGCGTTGACAATGGTGGTGGCGGTCGTGGTCAACTCTTCGCCCGTGTCGGTGCAGCGCAGCGTGGCGACCCACTTGTCGCCGACTCGTTTGGCAGACACCATCTCGATGTAGTTCGCCGCGGTTGCGCCGGCTTCGATCGCCGAACGAACGAAGCTGAAGACGAACCGGGCGTCGTTGTCGACCAGGATTCCGTCGCGGTATTCGATGCCTCCGGCCACCGTGTCGGTATTGATCGCAGGCTCTTCATTTTCGATATCGTCACGACTCAACAGGCGCGGGTACCTCGTACCGAAAAGCCCAATAATCCAGTAGCCGAGTGCGCCGAAGGCAGCAAACCATGGCTTGTAGGGGCCCTTTTCGTCGAGGGCTGCGTAGAAGCCGATCTGGCGAATATTGTCCCGGTAGGCCTTCATCAGGCGGTTGCGCGACAGGCACAACTTGAAGACCAGCCAGAGTTCGTAATTTTCCAGGTACTTGAAGCCACCCCAGACGAGGTTGGACGACGCCTGGCTGGTGAAGCTGGCGAAGTCGCCGCGATCGATCAACGCGACGTCGGCCCCACGGCCTGCGAGCGACGCGGCCGTGACTGCACCGTTGATGCCTCCGCCTATGATCAGGGTGTCGAACGTCCCGCCGCGCATCCGGTCGATGTGGGTCGAGCGCAAAGACATGTAATAAGGATACGGGGCTGGCAGAGGTCGGCGCCCGCGGTGCTCGCAAACGTTCGACCCGGATCAGGGGTCTGCAACCAGGGAGTGGTTGGGGAGTGGTTGGTGTTCAGCCGGCCTGAACAATCAGCACAGACAGAACCACGCTGGCCACGCCGACGGCGACTGGGACTGCGTAGGTTGCCCACTTTGGCATCGGCTGGTGGTTGGGAGCCAGCATCACTGTCGCACAGAGGGCGCCAGCCGCAGCGCCACCGAGGTGGCCGCCAATGGAGATGCCCGGGATGATGAACGTGAGGAACAGATTCAGCAGCAGGGTGCTCCCGATGCTGGTGCGGAACGGGTTAACGCCTCTGCGCCACATGCCCATTGCAGCAGCAGCCATCAGGCCAAAGACGGCACCCGAGGCGCCAGCGGTGAGTCCGCCGCTGTCGAGCAGTATGACGCCCAACGATCCGCCGAACAGCGAAGCCAAGTAGAGCAGTACAAATCGGACTCGGCCGAGCGGCTGTTCGAGCATCGGCCCCAGGATGTAGAGGAAGTACATGTTGAGGCCGATGTGCAGGATGCCGAAGTGCATAAAGCCTGAGGTGAGTAGGCGGTGCCACTCGCCAGTGACTTCAAGGTCCTGTTTTGACACGGCGAAGTTGATGTGGACGTCGGTCACACTGCCCGAAAGCGCACCGCCGTCTTGCGTGAACACGAGCACCGCAACGAAGACAGCGACGTTGATGCCGATCAAGGTCATCGTCACCAGGCTGGGCTGCCCAGCCGACCAGAATTTTGCCCGAGTTGCGATGTCGGGGCGGGCCGACTTGACGCAGTCCGCGCAGTGACTTCCGACCTGCGCCTGGACGAGACAGTCGTTGCAGGCCGACTTGCCGCAGCGCGTGCAGCGCCGACCGGCGGGGCGATCGGCGTGGCGGTAACACATTGCCGGTTGTCCCAGTGGAGCCTTCGAACCAGGGTTGGTGGGAGGGCCGCTCGGCTGCGGCAGACCGGATGAACCGGAGCTCGGCGGGGGCGGAGGAAGTGGCACGACGTCAGCGTACCGATCTGGCTCAGTCAGCTGATCTCACCCTGACGAAACGAACGGGTAACTATTCAGTGCTGTGGCAAGTTCGGTCCGTTCCCGCGATGCCGAACGCATCCGCGAGGCGAACAGCACCGACCGGCCGTTGTTGCTCTCGTTGTCGGCCGCAGATGTGAGGTGTGATGTGCCGAAGCAAAAGAGTGTGCCGAATGAAAATGGGTCGGTTTGTCAACGTCCGAACGTGCCGATCACGTCTGCTGACGCGATCGAGACAGTTTGAACAAAGGCCAGGAGGTCTTCTGCAGAAGTGCCACCGGCCAGTTCAACCTGCTGGTTGAGCGCGTACACCGTGAATTTGTATTCGTGGATGCCCGAACCGGCGATCGGGCACGGTGCAGAGAAGCCGACTTCATTGAACGATGTCGTGGCTTGGATTGCTCCGAGCGGGACGTTCGCTTCGATCAGCGAGATGTCGTTGGGGTTGATACCGGCGATCAACCAGTGAATGGTTGGTGTCGCCGATGCGACGGAGTCATCGATGACCGAGACAGCCAGTTCAACGGCGCCAGCTGGTACGTCGGCCCAGCTCAGCGCCGGTGAAATGCCTTCGCCATCGCAGGTGTGTCGCGTATCGATGCTGGCACCGTCGAGCCAGGGTGCAATCAGCCGGAAATTGTTGACGACAGGGGCCGGCAACGTCGGTTGCTCGCCGAGCACGGGATCTTCGAGTGGGAGCAACGGCAGGGTGCCAATGCCCTCGCGAGGGAGTTCGGTCGTGGTTGCTGCGACGGTTGGTGGGGGAAGCGTTCCCGTTGGCTCTCGGAGGGTTTTGCCGTCTCCGGTGTCGCACGCCGCAAGGGTCAGGCACCCGATGATGATCGCTGTACGCCTCCCCACAGGCACTGAACTATAGAGGAATCGAGTTGGGCCCAAGCATCAGCCCGGAACTGGCCGGTTGCATGGGTTACTGGCCCTGATGAGGGGTACCCGTCGCCGATACCCTGGCGGAGTGGCTGATCGTCTGACGCTCCTGACCGTCCATGCACATCCTGACGACGAGGCATCCAAGGGTGCACCGACGCTGGCGATGTACCACGAACAGGGAGTTCACACGGTGCTGGTGTGTTGCACCGGCGGCGAAGAGGGCGATCTACAGAATCCGTCACTGCGCGAAGAGGGCCAGCCGTTCCACGGTCTCGAACCGGAACAGGAGCGCGAGCTCGTCGCCTCGATGCGCGAAGCCGAACTCGCAGCGTCTGTTGACGTGATCGGTTTCGACGAATTGGTGATGCTCGGCTACCGCGACTCCGGCATGGCTGACACCGAGCCGAACAATCATCCCGACTGCTTTCACCAGGCTGACCTCGACGAGGCTGTCGGCAGACTCGTCGCCATCATCCGTCGCACCGGGTCACAGGTGATCATCACGTACGGTGACGATCAGGCTGGCTATCCGCATCCTGATCACCTGCGGGTCCACGACATCTCCGTGCTTGCATTCGATCGTGCGGGCGACCCCGACTGGTACCCCGAACTCGGCGAGCCGTTTCAGCCGTCGAAGCTGTACTACTCGGTGTGGACCAAGACTCGGATTCTCGCTGTGCACGAAGCGATGATCGAACACGTCGGTGAGTCGCCCTTCTCCGACGAGTGGCTGGCCCGCGACGGCCAGGACCACCGGGTCACGACCAAGATCGACTGCACCGACTTCCAGTGGGCTCGCACCGGCTCGCTCCGTGCGCACGCCACGCAGGTCGATCCGAACGCTGGCTGGTGGTTCGGGCTCACCGACGAACAACTCTCGGTTGCCTACCCGTGGGAAGACTGGATTTTGGCCCGCTCGATGGTTGGCCCGATTCCTGCGAGCGACACCGAGCGCGATCTGTTTGTCGGCGTGCGCGAGAGTGTCACCTCATGAGCGTGCAGTATCGAGTTGTCGTTGCCAAGAAAGACGAACGCATCGATGGGCCTGACGACGCCGACATCGTGTTCACCATTGCGGTGGTCGATGCAGCTGCTGAGGACTTCGATCCGACGGTCGCATTCATGCGTGGCAAGTTGAAGGCGGCCGGTCACACGGGGCAGATTCTCGACCTGCTGAAGTCAGGCGAGGCCACAACTGCCATCACGGCACTCGCCTCGACCGTCTAGCTCTGCCCCGTCGACGTCATTGCCTTCCGTTTACGCGCGCATGAGGCTGCGCAGGTCGCGGAAGCCGATCATTACCGCGCCAGAATCGGCGAGCGCCGTTCGTAGTTCGTCGCTGGTGACGAGTGCGAGGTCGGCAATCCAGCCGTCAGCATCCGGGCCGGCGAACGCTCGGACTTCAGGCGTATCGATGGCCGGCTGGATGTGAATTTCGGTGACGCCCGGTTGCAATGAGGCAATGGCGTCAAAGACGCGAACGCGGCTGCCTGCACGCCAGTCGTTGTCGAAATGATCGGGGAAGATGACGCCTTCGTCGGCAGCGAGCTGACGAAACGGAAAGCCGGCCTGTGCCGCGCTGACAGTTGAGGGCAGCCGAATGGGGAGTCGGTATTCCTGGGCGAGCTCGAGGTAGACGTCGAAGAACTCAGGCCGCAGCGTGATGGCAGAGAGATGTGGAGCGAGATGGGTGACATCGACGCCCCACGCCATCGCGCGCTCGATCTGCGCGCGAAGTTCGCGAAGTACTTCGGCCTGGTCGGCGTGTTCCCACAGATCGGTGAGTGAGCGAGGGAAGCCACCTTCACCTGACAGCAGCGACGGTGAGTGCGTGATCGGACCCCATCGGTAACAGCTGTGTTCGGCATTGAGTGTCAGGTGGACGCCGATGTCGTCGTCGGGCAAGACGTTGTTCGCAGCGTGGCACGCCCACGGTGCGGGGACCATCAACGATGCGCACGTGGCGGCACCGGTGTGAATTGCTTCGAAGACGCCCATGTTCGAGGCGTGGCTGGATCCGAGGTCATCACACGAGAGGATGACGAGTCGGGTATCAGCGGAATGTCCGAGGCGTTCGGCAAGGGAGTTCACGTGAGCCACGGAGTGCACGCTAACGCCTCACCCGCTGCAGGCGGCCCAGATGCCAGCGTTGTCGGCCTCGGCAGCTCGGGCGGCGTCGGCGAAGAGTTCGGCGAATGCCTCGTTGGGCGGGATGGACATGGGTTGTGCGAAGCCTTGGCGCATGAGCTCGTAGTTGACGAAGATGCCGTCATTGGCCCGATAGACGTAGCCGAGGATGCGTCCGTAGTCGTCTCGGTTGACGATGTCCCGTTCGATGTACACCGGGGTGCCGACTGGAAGCAACAGTTCGGTAAATGCGCTGGCCTCTGGCCCGAAGCACTCGATCGGCGAGTTGTGCTTCTTCGTCTCCGGGGTGTCGATCCCGATGAGCCTGATGCGCTCTGTGCGCCCGTCGATGAGGACGTCGACGGTGTCGCCGTCGATCACGTCGTCAATGACTGCGTTGGCGACCAGGCCAGCTGGTGCGGAAACGGTCGTGGTCGGCTCAGCATCGGCTGCCTCAAACGGATCACAGCCGCAGAGCGTCAGGGCAGCCAATGCCATCGTCCCCGTGCGCATCCCCATCCCCATCCCCATCCCCATCCCCATCCCCATCCCCATCCCCATCCCCATCAGCTCTGTCTATCCGCGTCCACCACATTCAACGTTTGCGTCGAAGTTCTTAGGCGAATGCCAACGGATTTTTCGACGCAAACGGTGAATGGGGGGGAGTCAGAGCGCCTTCAGCTCGGCGCGGACTGCGGCTTTGACGTCGTCGGAGGCGAACGATGCGGTGAGTGCATCGAGTTGGAGTTCTACGTGGTCGGCGGGTGAGAGGCCGAAAACGTTGGTGCCGATCTCCAACTCGGTGTGGAGATCGGTGTCAAACCAGCCCGGGTCGTCGGTGTTCAGGCAGACCTTGACGCCGGCCTCGCGGAGGGCTTGGAACGGGTGGTTTGCGAGGTCGTTGACGACACCGAGCAGCAAGTTGCTGGTCGGGCAAACCTCGCAGAAGATTCCCGCGTCGGCGATGCGCTGGACGAGTTCGGGGTCTTCGAGGGCCCTGATGCCGTGGCCGATACGGACAGCGCCGAGGTCGTCGATGGCCTGTCGCACGCTGTCGGCGCTTTCGGTCTCGCCGGCGTGGGGGAGCGAGGCGAGTCCGAGTGCTCGGCCGCGCCGGAAATGCTCGGCGTACGGTGCCGCTGGGAAGCCAACTTCGTAGCCCCCAAGCCCGATTCCGACGATGCCGTCGGGGAGGATCGAGCCTTCGAGGAAGTCGATCGTGTCGGTCGAGTCGGGCATCTCAAGGTCGCGGGGAATGTCAACGACCCAACCGATCGAGACGCCGCGCGATGCTGCGAGGCGTCGCCCTTCATCGAGCTCTTCTCGGTAGTGCTCCCGGGACATGCCGCCGTGGAAGTGGCTGTACGCAGTGGTCGTGAGCTCAGCGTGCCGAACGTTCTGACTCGCGAGTGTCTCCGCCAGATCGTCGATAGCTGTGACCAGCGCCCCGTCGCTCCTGAGCAACCGCAAGCCAAAGAGGTACTGCCGCCCGAAGTCGGGAAAATCCTCGAACGAAAATGCGTCAGGAATCGCCCCGTCCCACACCCCAGAGAAGTCGGCCTGGTGCTCGGCCGCCAGCGCCTTCACCGTGGAAGGCGACATCGACCCTTCGAGATGACAATGCAACTCCACCTTCGGAAGAAGATGCAGCCAATCAGAAGCAGAGGTGTCCTGCGCGGGGAACGTTCTGGCCATTCTTCTCTTCACTCCTGAACTATTGATCGAGTCAGACTCTCTCGATGAGGGTGCCGGTGCCGAGTCCGCCTCCGCAGCACATCGAGATGAGGCCGTACTTTCCACCCGTCCGCTCGAGCTCGTAGATCGCCTTGGTCAACAGGAATGCGCCGGTGCCGCCCAGCGGATGACCGAGAGCGATGGCGCCACCGTTGGGGTTGGTCTTGGCGAGGTCTGCGCCGGTCTCTTTGGCCCACGCGAGCACGACGGAAGCGAAGGCCTCGTTGATCTCAAAGACGTCGATGTCATCGATCGTCAGGCCAGCGCGAGCGAGGAGGCGTTGGGTTGCGTCAATCGGCCCGGTGAGCATCAGCTCGGGGTCGGTACCGACCAGGCAGGTGTCGACTATACGTGCCTTCGGTGTGAGTCCGAGTTCGGCTGCTTTCTCTTCTGTCATCATCAGGATGGCGGCGGCGCCATCGGAGATCTGTGATGCGTTGCCGGCGGTGTGGACGCCGTCTGGGCGGCCGACCGGCTTGAGCGTGGCGAGCTTCTCCATCGATGTTTCGCGGAGGCCTTCGTCGCGGGCCACGATGTGGGTCGTGCCCGTCGGGTTGCCGTCTTCATCGACATCGGGGGCCTCGACGGTGATGTACTGCCCGGCGAAGCGGTCCTCTTCCCACGCCTGGATGGCACGCTGCTGCGATGCGAGGCCGAACGCATCGGTGTCCTCGCGGGTAATGCCCCACTTGTCGGCGATGCGCTCGGCGCCTTCGAACTGTGAGGTCATCTCGTAGTGGTCGAAGTACGGCGATGGGATCGGGACGCCAAGGCCGAGCTTCTTGGAGCCGCTTGCGCCGATGGGAACGCGACTCATTGCCTCGACACCGCAGGCCATCGCGACGTCGACGACCCCGGAGCCGATCAGCGATGCAGCAAGGCTGGTGGCCTGCTGGCTGGACCCGCACTGTGTGTCCACGGTGGTTGCGGCAGTGGTGAGTGGCAGGCCAGCACCGAGCCACGCGGTGCGGGTCAGGTTGAACGCCTGCTCGCCGGCCTGGCTCACGACGCCGCCGACGACCTGCTCAATGAGGGCCGGGTCGATGCCGGTCCGTTCGATTAAGGCTTTCTGGACGAGCCCGAGGGTTTCACCCGGATGCATTGTGGACAGGCCGCCGTTGCGCTTTCCGATGGGGGTGCGGACGGCATCGACGATTACGACAGAATTTCCAGAGCGGGTCATGTTGACATCGTAGAAAATCGGCACGCGTCGGCTGTAGCCCGGCTGCCACTGTCACACCACTGTCACACCACTGTCAGACGACTGTCAGACCACTGTCAGACCACTGTCAGACCGCTGTCAGACCGCTGTCAGACCGCGGGCACGGCCGCGGTACGGCAGTGGTGGTGTGACACGGCTCTACAGGTGAGGATCGGGTCAGCTGACGCGGTGGAGCTCTGCGGCGAGGTGGTGTTGGATCGGGAGTCCGACAGCGGCCATGCGGACGGTGTAGCGAAGCGTGTCACCGGTGAGCTCGAAGGTGCGCTCGGTCTGAGTGACCGACTTTGCTGATGAGGAACCGCTGAGAGTCGTGGATCGAAGGTCGATGATGAACGTGTCGCTCCCCGGCATGTTCGGAGCGGCGAACCCTTCGAGGATTTCGGTAATACCGGTCGGGTGAGCGAGGACGACTTCGGCGAGGCCACGGTCGGGGAACCGCCAGTAGCCGGACTCGGCATGGAGTGGTCGGCCGTCGTCGATCGCTCGAGTGCGTTGCTGGTAGGCCAGAAATGGTTTGCCGACGTGGCCAAACGTGATCGATTCAGAGAACTCGAACGACGCGATCGTTGGATACGCACCTCTTCCGGTGCCCTCCCAGGTGCCGAGTAGCACGGCGACATCGGCGAGGTCCGGATGAAGCGCAGGACTGGGTGTGGGCGTGGGTGCGGGCGTGGGTGACGGGGTGTCGGCCATGCCAGGATCGTACGCGTGCCTGCGTCGAGCGGGTCCTGTTCGTGGTACAGATGGCAGCGATGAGCATGGAACTGAACTTGGTGTCGATGAACACCGCTGCGCTGTACGACCCGCTGAACGATGTGCCTGACGGGTTCGAGGGGGAGCGTCGCTACGTCCACGTGATCGGGAGCACGGTCTTCGTCGACGACCGGCCGTCTGATGATGCTGGGGCCGAAAGCTGGGGCCACTACTTCATCGGCATCGTTGGCGGCGCCGGGTGGTGGGCTGTCGATGTTCCCGCCGAGGCTGGTGATCCGTCGTACGGCGCGGCGATGGACCTGTACAAGTACTTCGGTGTCGCGTCGGAAGGCGAGTGGTTGGCAGCGGGCCGCGCCGTGCAGACCGCCGAGTGGGCGCGCACCCATCGCTTCTGCGGTCGTTGTGCAACAGCGACCGCGCCGTCCGCTGGGGAGCGCGGGCTGAAGTGTCCGGCGTGCGAACTGGTCGTCTATCCGCGCGTCGCACCAGCGATGATCACGCTGATCACTCGTGGTCTGCAAGGCCCCGACCAGGAAGCGCTGCTGGCGCGCGGCGTTCGCTTCCCGATGCCGATGTACTCGTGTCTCGCTGGCTTCGTCGAGCCAGGCGAGGACCTCGAAGGCGCAGTCATCCGCGAGGTGAAAGAAGAGGTCGGCGTCGACGTCGATGACGTCCGCTACGTGGGCAGCCAACCGTGGCCGTTCCCGCACAGCCTGATGGTCGGCTTCCGCGTGAACTACACCGGCGGCGAGATCGTCTGTCAAGAGGGCGAGATCATGGATGCCAATTGGTATCGCAAAGACGACCTTCCGATGATTCCGCCGAACATCTCGATTGCTGGGCGAATCATCCAGCAGTGGATCGCCGAGTCATGACGCGGCCGGTCATGCTGGTGACCGGCGGGAGCCGAGGCATTGGCGCAGCAACTTGCCGACTCGCTGCTGCAGCCGGCTACGACGTCGCCGTCAACTACGCCTCGAACCGTGACGCCGCCGACACGGTCGTCAGCGCGTGTCGCGAGGCCGGGGCATCAGCGGTTGCTGTGCAGACCCTGGTCGAGTCTGAAACCGACGTGATTGCCATGTTCGACGAGGTCGTGGGTGCACTCGGGCCGATTGCTTGCCTGGTGAACAACGCAGGGATAGTGCGGGACCAGGTTCGTTTCGATGAGATGTCGGTCGAGCGATGGCGTGAAATGTTCGAGGTCAACGTGATTGGCTCGTTCATCTGCGCCCGTGAAGCAGTGCAGCGCATGTCGACACGCCACGGCGGCGCAGGCGGTTCGATCGTGAACGTGTCGTCGGCAGCGTCGTACCTTGGAAGCCCTGGCGAGTACATCGACTACGCAGCCTCGAAGGCGGCGATTGACACGATGACCATGGGGCTTGGCAAGGAAGTTGCCGAGGAGGGAATCCGTGTCAACGCGGTTCGTCCTGGTGTCGTCTACACCGACATTCACGGCAGCGGCGGTGAGCCGGGTCGTGTCGATCGGGTCGCCGGCGGTGTGCCGATGCGTCGAGGCGGGCAGCCCGAAGAGGTCGCTCAGGCGATTCTCTGGTTGGCTTCGGATGCGGCGTCCTACATCACCGCGACGACGGTGAACGTCAGCGGCGGTCGCTGATTTCGCTGATTTCGCTGATGGTGCTGATGCCGGTGTGAGCTGGTCAGGGCTCAGCACCTTGGTCGAGTACGGCCTGGATCGGGCGCGACGTGATTTCTAGATGTCGTCGAACAGAGTTGGACGACCGCGCTGGATTTTGATGTGCTTGCCGACTGGCAAATCAACAGCGGGCGGTTTCTCGAACATCTCGAGCTGTTCCCAGGTGACGGCAACATCGCTGACGGTGCACCAGCGCAGGCGACCCCGTGAACCCGGTCGGCGAATCTCGAGGACCTCTGCACGCAGTGATCGCGTCGCGCCGTCGGGGTCGCGCAGTTGAATGCTGCCGTCGTCCTCGATGCCCTCAACTTTGCCGACGATCCAACGACCCTTGCTGTTTTGTTGAAAACGGATTGGTTCACCGACTCGCAGGCCCAAACGGGCAAGAGCGGCAGGCGAACGTTGCATCGTGGTCGAACGGGGCAATCAATGATGATGATGCTGATGATGATGGGCGGTCAGCCGCCCATGACGGTGCGCTGCAACTTGCGCATGCCACCGAGCCAGCGGTCGGGGCTGGCAGCCTTCATCTGCATGTAGCCGGCGACTTCGGGATGCGGGAGGACGAAGAATGTCTCCTGTTCGATCGTGTCGGCGACCTGCACTGCGACGTCGGCCGGCTCCAGAACATCGCCAGCGGCCTTGACCACGTTGCCACCTGACATGGCATCGTCGCCGGCGTGGAGCATGGCGGTGTTGACGCCCTGCGGACAGAGACAGGTGACCTTGATGCCGCGGTCGCCGTAGGTGATCGACATGTACTCGGCGAAGGCGACAGCAGCCCGCTTTGACAAGGTGTACGGACCGGAGCCGATCTGGGCCAGCAAACCCGCGGCCGATGCGGTCGAGCAGAAGTAGCCTTCGCCGCGTTCGAGCCAGTCGGGGAGCAAGTAGCGAGCGGCCCAACGGTGTGCGTGGACGTTGACGTTCATTGCCAACTCCCAGTCGTCTTCCGGGGTGGCGAGCACGTCGCTCCCGTTGCCGACGCCGGCGTTGGCGAAGAACAGATCGACGTGGCCCATTGCCTCGATTGCTCCTTCGACGAGGGCCTTGTTGCCCGCCTCGGTGCTGACGTCTGCGACGAAGGCGATGGCGCCATCGAGCGAGGCTGCGACAGCCTCAGCACCACGGAGGTCGGCGATTGCGACCCGGGCCCCACGTGCATGGAACTCACGTGCGAGTGCCTCTCCGATACCCCGGCCAGCACCGGTGACGACGACGTTTTTGCCTTGCAGATCCATAGCACAGCATCGTATGCCCGACGCTGGGGTCGGCGACGATCCCGTGTGAACACGGGCGCTGAGGTCAAGTCCGCACTGCTTCGATTGTGTGACAGGTTTCTGAACTCGGAGCAGGTGCACACTCGGTGTCCAATCGCCGGGTACCGTGTCAGGTAATGACTGATCAGCGCAACGCCAACGACGCAGTGATCAACGAGGCTGTCGGTGTTATCGACGGTGCACTCTCTCGGATGATGCAGCGTGAGCTCGTCTCGAGCGGCGAGGTCGCTGACCTCCTGCTCGACGTCCGCACACTGCTGACCACCGAGGCCGAAAAGCCGTCCGTGGTCATCGAGACGATCGAACCGGTCGCCAGCGAAACTGTCTGACGAGGCGGCCTCATCGAGGCCTACTTCTTCGCAAGCTTCGTAAAACGCGCGATCGCATCGTCGAGGCATCGTTTCAGCAGCGCAGGGTTATCGACCGCTGCCGAGTCGGTGTTCAATCCCATGTCCAAGTTGCCGTTGTAGCTCAGCAGGGTCAGGTTGAACGCCACGCCGCTGAGCGGGCCGACCGGAATGTTGTGCAGCAACTGAGCGCCCGCGACGAACAACGGCATCGGTGCCCCGCGCACGTTCGAGGTGGCGAAGTCAACGGTCTGTGCTTGCTGGCGAGCCATTCGGGTGAGCAGTGACGTGGGAAGGCCTGCAGCTACCGCTGCCATTGAGTCGAGGTTGGCGCCACCCGTGGCGCTGACAGCGGCTGCCGATGCTTGGTCGATTGCACTAAACCGTTCGTCGAGCGACATTTCGCCGGTCGGAACGAGCATTCGCACGAGCGAGAACGCGTTGGCACCGGATGACTCGGTGCGAGTACTGATCGCCATCGACGCCCGGAGCGCCTCAACAGGGCTGCCGTGTTCGACGTGATAGGCGCTGGCCGCATCGGTCGCAATCGTTAAGAACGCCGTGTTCAGGGTGCCCCCGAGTCGTTTGGCCGCAGCCTTCGTCGCGTCAAACGGTGCCACTGAATGTTCGAGGGTGCGTCGCGTCGAGCGTTGCGTCCACAGAGGTGAACGAGCGGGGTCGGTGTCGCCCAACTGGTTGATGATGCTGCGGAACGTTTTGGCTGCAGCGCTGCTCGCATCGGGGATGTGTGACGGGTCGGAGAGCAGCTCCTTGACCTGCTTCAAGATGCCGATTGGCAGCCGCATCGATCCGGCGAGGATGTCGCGCACGGCGTCAGCAGCCTGAGTGTCGTTGTCGCGGAGATCCTCGGTGGCGGCCGCGATCTCGTCAGGTGTGAGCGGTTCTGGCTGGAGGGCATCGCGCTCGAAGTCGAGAAACTCGAGTGACAACTTCACGCCGCTCTCGCCGTCGGCGATGGTGTGGTGGAGCTTTTGGATCAGCGCCGCTCGGTTGCCTCTGAGACCTTCGACGACGGTGAACTGCCACAGCGGGCGAGTTCGGTCGAACGGGTCGGCACACAGCAGTGTCGCAAGGTCGAAGAGTTGGCGTTCGGTGCCGGGCTTGGGAAGAGCGACGCGGCGCAGGTGCAGGTTGATGTCGAAGTCAGAGTCATCGACCCAGGTCGGTGCGCTCACATTGCCCGGCGCGGTTTGCACTCGTTGGCGGAGGCGCGGCATGCGGTGGCTGGCGCGGATCAAGCGTTCGCGCAGCAGGTCAACGTCAGGCTTGCGGTCGAGGATCGTTATCGAGGCGAACGTCGACGACAAATGCGGGTCTTTTTCTAGCCGCCACATCAAACCCTCAGCGTCACTCATCTTGTTGCCGTACGCGATGTCGCTCATTGGCGCTCAGGGTATGCGGGCAAACCCAGTGGTTGGCACGATCGATGAGCGCCAGACCGGCTGAGCGTGCTCGGGACTCATCGCTCCATGGCCCCGGAGCGTGGGTGGTGGCTGGGTGGTGGCGGCGGGGAGGGGTGGCTGGGGAGGGGCGAATGTTAGGCGGGGAGGAGGCGCCGGGCAATACGGCGGCCGATCAGGCCGAGAATGCGACCGACGACGAGGCCACCCACGACGTCAGAAGCGTGATGAATTCTCACGTAGGCGCGGCTTGTGCCGACAATGCCGGCGAGGGTAAACCACACAGTGCCCATCCGCTTGCCATCCCATGCGGTCAGCATCGTGGCGGCAAACGCGGCGGCACTGGAATGCCCAGACGGGAACGACGAGGTCATCGGCTTGCGAACCTTCAACCGGTCGTCGCCATCGATGGTGGGGCGAGTGCGCTTGAACAGGCGCTTGACGCCCTGGTTGACGATGAGGCTTTCCGCGCCGATCAGGACGGCAAGCACGACCACCTGGTCGCGGCGGCCCTTGGCGAGGCCTCGAGTGACGCTGATCGCGTGCCAGATGAGGCTGAACTCGCCGACATGGCTGGCAGTGGTGAACACCTTGTCGGCGATCGGGTTACCGCGGACTTGTTCGAGGAGCTTGTCGACACGTTGATCGAATGCATCGACGACGGGGCCGAACGCACCTTGGCCGGGAACGTCGTCGAGCGGTGGGTCGGCAATCGATTCTGGTGAAATCGATTCTGACGCTGCGTCTGCTGTTGCCATCAGGATTCGAGGCTGACCGGCGTCGGCGTGAGTAAGGCCTCGTAAGCGGCTCGGGCCTCGGTCTCCGCCAGGGCGGGGTCGCCGTTGAATTCAGGGCACCATCGTTGGAATGAGCACCAGTTGCAGAGGTTGCTCTGGTTCGGGCGGAAGTCGCCGGTGGTGCACGCACGTTCGACTGCCGCCCACACCGCCTTCGTTCGGGTCGTGATGAACCTGACCGATTGTGCAGACGGGGTGGTTTCGATCGTCTCGCCGGTTTTGAGGTACATCAGGCGAATCTTTGACGGAACCACGCCGAAGACCTGCTCGCAGAGGAACGCGTAGAAGTGAACTCCGGCGAGGCTCTTCTGTTCGTACCGACCCGACGGGGCTCGACCGGTTTTGTAGTCGGTGACGACCAGCCCACCGTGCTCGTCGAGTTCGAGTCGGTCGATGATGCCGCGGAGCTGCAGGTTGCCCACGTCGGCGGTCATCCAAAGTTCGAGGCCGATCTCGCGAACGGTGCGCGGGTCTTCCATGCCGAAGTACTTCTCGATCAGCGATTCGCACTCGCGACGGAACGAGGTGGCGCCTGCGTTGTCGAGCTGGAGGCCCACGTAGTCGGGATGTGTGGAATACTCGTCGAGCGCCGTGGCCAAGTCGATGGCGAGGGACTCGGGCCTGCGATCGGCGGCGGAGCGAACGAACAGCAGCTCCAGGGCCCGGTGCACGACGGTTCCTTTTGTGGTGGCGACGCCGGGCGGTTCGGGCAGCTTTTGGATGCTGGAGAACCGGAATTGCATCGGGCACGACGTGAACGACGAAACCCGCGATGGCGAGAGTGTCATCGGTACCGGGTAGGCCGGCTCGACGGCAGCTTCTGACATGCAACTCACCCTACAGATCGCCTGTCACCGCCGGATCGCTGTCAGGCGAGGGTGTCGCGGAGCAGGTCGGCAATGACGTCGGGAGTGATAAACGGCGTGAGGTGGTTGCCGGCTTCCAGTTCGATGTACGAGCCGTTCGGGAGGCGTTCGGCGACGCTGGCGGCGATTCCGGCGGGAGAGCGTTCCTCGTCAACCTTGCCCGACACGACGATGACCTTGGTCTCGACCTCGGGGAGGAGATCCCAGAAGCCATGGGTGCCACCGGTTTCGAATGTGCGCGCTTCGTGCTCGGGAGCGCAGCGCAGCTCGACTCCGTCACCGCCAGGTCCGTTGCCCCCAGTTCCGCCGCCGATCGGGGCGAAGCCGTGCTCGACGTAGGCGCGAAGGATGTCGGGGTCGAAGAACTGCATCGGCGGCTTCGACGAGTACCGCTCGACCGCTGCCTCATACGAGTCGAAGGTGGCGCGGCGATTGCGGGCTGCGGCGATCATGGGCGTGGGCTCGCCCTTGGGGCCGACGTCGGGGGCGGGGAAGATGATCGGCTCGAACACGACCAGCGTCTCAAAGAGGCCGGGGTGGGCATGAGCCGCCATCACGAGCGACGCTCCTCCCATTGAGTGGCCGAATGCGACAAGACCGCCGTCAGGCGCAATTGCTTCGGCTGCGACCCGAGCGTCATCGCCGTACTTGGACCAGTCGACCTTCCAGTCGTCGGGCCGGGAGGTCATGCCGTGGCCTCGGTGGTCGAGGCCGAAGGACGTGAAGTCGGCGCCAAGTCGGTGGGCGATCGGCTCGTAGCAATGGGCATGGAAGCCGGTTGCGTGTGACCAGAGCAGTGTCCGGCCGGCGCCGCCGAACTCGTGAACCGCTACCTGAATACCGTCTGATGATTCGATCCGCACGGCGCCATCATCGTCGGGTTAGACCACGCGAGGCCAATCGTGATCGCCGCGGGTTGGACGAGAGTTGGCCGAGGGTCAGCGCTGGTGCTTGCGCTTGCGAGCGCGTCGCCACCAGGCGAGGAACAGCCGGTCGAGCAGCACGCCGAGGCCGATCGCAATGGCGATGGCGACCCATGTCCGACTGTTGAAGTCGAAGAACAGGAACTCGATAGCGGTTCGCTCGCGGTTCTGCGCAATGAACGCCGCGGTGACAGCTGCGACGAGAATCGTCAGCACCAAAAAGATCCCGGGCCCGTTGCGACCAGCGCCGCCGGGTTGTTCGTCGTACTGGAGATCGTTGTCGCTCACCTGCACAGCATGTCAGAAACAGACCCTCTCACGCGCCGAAGGCGTGAGGGAGGTGCGCTGACCTCACGCCTTCGGCGAAGAGTGGCCTACTTGAGGGCTTTGAGGAACATTGCCGTTTCTTCGGCGATGGCGGCGGGGACCTCGTAGCCGGTTTGGTCGGTGACGGTGTCCCAGTTGTCGCGCAGGTTCTCGGGCGTGAGCGAATCGGATGTGTAGCCCTGGCACTCGGCGATGAACACTTCGGCAACGCGGCCACCGCCAACCGAGTACGTACGGCCCGTCGACTCGCAGGACTCGTGGCTCAGGTACGTGACGAGCGGCGAGACAAGTTCGGGTTGCAGCTTCTCGCCGAGTGAACCAAGAAGATCTTCGGTCATGCGGGTGTAGGCGAGCGGCGCAATGGCGTTTGCCTTGATGTTGAACTTCGCACCTTCGACGGCGAGCACGTTGGTGAAGCCGACGAGCCCCATCTTGGCGGCGCCGTAGTTGGCCTGGCCAAAGTTGCCGAAGATGCCGGCAGCGGACGACGTGGACACGATGCGGCCGTACCCCTGTTCCCGCATCAGCTTCCAGGCCGGGCCGGTGACGTTAAATGCGCCGCGAAGGTGGACGTCGAGGACCGGGTCGACCAGATCGGGGGTCATGTTGTGGAACGATTTGTCGCGGAGGATGCCGGCATTGTTGATGACGATGTCGATCTTGCCGTAGGCATCGATGGCGGACTTGACGATCGACTCGCCGCCCTCAGACGTCGCGACCGAATCGGTGTTGGCAACGGCGTCGCCGCCGGCTGCGGTGATCTCGTCGACGACCAGTTGAGCGGCGCCCTTGTCGCTGCCCGAACCGTCGACAGAACCGCCGAGGTCGTTCACCACAATCAGTGCACCACGTGCTGCCATCATCAGTGCGTGCTGCCTACCCAGGCCGCCACCGGCGCCGGTGATGATCGCTACTCTGCCGTCGAATCCAAGATCAGTCATGGGGAGCCACGTTACCCACGGGTAACCGAGGTCGACCAACCTTGTGCCATGTGGCGGCCCGTAGTCGGCCTCGTCGTGGCCGACGAAAGAATCTCCGTCTCGCCAACGAACATCGTCGACGCCGCAGAGATGACGGTCCTTGCAGCAGATGCAGCAGATGCAGCGGGCGTGCTCGGCGGCAAGATCAGGACGTCGATTGATCCGTCAAATATCAATTGTCCTGACGAGACTGCCGTGCTCGCCAATGATCAGATGCAGTACGAGATCACCGATGAACGCTGGTGCTCGGGCTGCGCCCGACTCGCTCACGCTCGGAGGGCCGACGCGATCCGAACTGGGTTGTCGGCGCTCACGACGACGCGTTCGTCGTCGATGCTGACCGGGACACCGAGGCCGTCGGCCAGCGTGAGCGTGCACCCGTCGTGATCGAGGTCGACACGGATCTTGGAGCCGTGTCGGGTCAGGTGGAACGTGATGCCGTCCCACGCCGCTGGAAGGCGAGGCGTAAACTCGACGAAATCGCCACGTTCGACCAACCCGGCGAAGCCGTACACGATGCCGGCCCACACACCGCCGGCGGATGCGATGTGCACACCGTCAGCGGTGTTGTTGTGGGAGTCGTGGAGGTCGAGGTACAGGGCCTGCAGGAAGTAGTCGACAGCGACATCTTCGTAGCCAACGTTGGCTGCGACGATCGCCTGAACACACGCTGACAGCGACGAGTCCCCAGTGGTGATCGGGTCGTAGTAGTCAAAGTTGCGCCGCTTCTGGTCTTCTGAGAAATGCTCACCGCGCAGGAACATCGCGAGGACCACGTCGGCTTGCTTGAGCACTCGGTGTCGATAGATGACCAGCGGGTGGAAGTTGAGGAGCAACGGGTACTTCTCGGGCGGCGTGCCCTCCCAATCCCACGGCTCGAGGTCGAGGAACTCGGAGTCCTGGGGATGGATCTCCAGCTGCTCGTCGAATGGGATGTGCATCGCGTCAGCGGCGGCATCCCACGCATCGAGTTCACCGACGTCGAGCCCGGTCGATCGCTGCACGTGTTCGAACATCTCAGGGTTCCACTCGGAAAGGAATCGCACCGTGCGGGCCGCGTAGCGCAGGTTGAAGCGTGCCATGACGTTCGTGTACGTGTTGTCGTTCACGACGGTCGTGTACTCGTCGGGGCCGGTCACCCGGTGGATGTGGAACGTGCCTGATCCGCTGGTGTTGTAGAAGCCGAGGCCGGCCCACATCCGTGCAGTCTCGATGAGGATCTCGGCGCCCTCGTGCGCAAGAAACTCGATGTCGCCCGTTGCGTCGAGATAACGGCGGAGCGCAAAGACCACCGCTGCGTTGATGTGATACTGCGCGGTGCCAGCGGCGTAGTAGGCCGACGCCTCTTCGCCATTGATGGTGCGCCAGGGATACAGCGCACCGTTCTCGCTGAGCATTTTGGCGCGCGACCGGGCGGCGTCGAGCATCTTCCACCGAAAGCGGAGGACCTTCCGCGCGGCCTGCGGGTTGGTATAGGCAAGGAACGGTGCGACGTACACCTCGGTGTCCCAGAAGTAGTGCCCGTCGTAGCCGCCGCCGGTGACGGCCTTCGCGGCGATGCCCTGCTCGTGTGTCCGCGCAGACGCCTGGGCGAGCTGGAACAGGTTCCACCGCAGCGCCTGCTGCGCTCGATCGTCGCCACGCAGTTCGATGTCTGACGCAGCCCAGAAATCGGCGAGCCACGACCGCTGTTCCGAACGCAGTTGGTCGAGACCATCGTCGGCGGCGCGCTGCAGGGTGCGTCGACAACGGTCGGCGAGCTCTTCGGTCGGCACCCCAGTGGAAGAGTGGTACGACGCAAACTTCGTGATCCGGATCGTGTTACCTGGCTGCGCCTCGACGGTGAACACCGTCTTGGCGAGGTCGTCTTCGGTGCTGTGTTCGATGTCGATCGCGCAGGTCGTGTCCACGACATGATGCATGCCGACAGCCAGTGTCATCGCGCTGTTGACGCAGCGGTAGCCGAGGACGGTGTGGTCGCCGTCGTACTCGTTCAACAGAGGTTCGAGCACTCGTTCGGCGAACTGGCTGGACTGGCGCGGGTCGGTGGTGCCGTCGCCCTCACCGAGCGCTGCGTCAGGAACGTGGTATTCATCTTCGCCGTCTTGCCGGTTCATCAGCTGCGAGGAGATGACGATTGGTGCAGCGTCGTCGAGCAGTGTGACCTCGAACGTCATCGCTGCAAGGTGGCGATGCTCGAAGCTGACGAGGCGCGTGGAGGCCACGCTGACGCGCTTGCCGCCGGGCGTCCGCCAGATGAAGCTGCGGGTCAGCTCGCCGGTGCGAAAGTCGAGCGTTCGCTCGTAGTCGATCAGTTCGGCACTTTCGAGCAGGAGCGGTTCGTCGTCGACGTACAACTTGATCAGCTTGGCGTCGGGCGCGTTGACGATCGTCTGACCCGTCGTGGCGAATCCGTAGGCGTTTTCGGCGTGCCTGATCTGCCAGGTCTCGTGGAACCCGTTGACGTAGGTGCCGTGGGAGTGAGCGTTGCGACCTTCTTCCGGGTTGGCGCGCATGCCGATGTAGCCGTTGCCGACGGCGAACAGTGTTTCGGTGTGACCGAGGTCGTCATCGCAGTATTCAAGTTCGGTCAGCCGCCACGGGTCGACGGGAAATCGATAGTCGGGAAGGGGAGTCGGGTTGGCCATGTCAGTTCAGCAGTTCAGTAGTTCAGCGAGGTCGGCAACAACAAATGTCGCACCGTGGTCGAGCAGCGCCTGCGGGCCGGCGCCTCGGTCGACTCCGATGACCACGGCGAAGTTGCCGGCTGCACCGGCGGCGACACCGGAGGTCGCGTCTTCGACCACTACGGTTCGTGCAGGATCGACACCCAGGCGTTGGGCGCCGAGCAGGTATCCGTCAGGAGCGGGCTTGCCAGCGAGCCCTTCATCTGTTGCGACGATGCCGTCGATCACGATGTCGAATCGGTCGCCGAGTCCGGCAGCGTCAAGCACCGGAACGGCATTCTTCGATGACGACACGATGGCGTCGGGGATCGATGCGTTGGTGAGCAGTTCGAGTGTCGCGGCGGAACCCGGATACGGGGCGATGCCGTCCCGTTTGAGCACTTCGTTAAAGAGTGCGTTCTTGCGGTTGCCCAGAGCGCAGACCGTGCCGTCTCCGGGAGCGTCAGAGGCGTCGCCGTCGGGGAGCGTGATGCCACGCGAGGCGAGGAACGACCGGACTCCGTCGTAGCGCGGCTTGCCGTCGATGTATTTGAGGTAGTCGGCCTCGGTGTAGTCGTAATCGGCGAACAGTTCGCCCCAGGCGTGTTCGTGGATCTCGGCAGTCGGTGTGATGACGCCGTCGAGGTCGAACAGCACTGCGTCGTAGTCCGTCCACCGGAAAGTGGCTGCCGTCGGTTGGTCCATCGTTCTGAGGCTACGCGACCGACCAGAGTTGTGTATCGGGTCAGACCCGTTCCGTCGCTGTTGAAAGAAAGCCCTGCCTCTGAGAGCGCTCTTTGTCCTTTGTCTCGCCCGACTACTTGGCGGCGAGATCGAGAGCGCGCTGCTTGAGGGCGCGGTAGTCGAGCTTGCCGTTGTTGGCTCGCCCGACCGTGTCGATTTCGAAGACGACCTTCGGGGCCTTGTAGGCCGCGAGGTTGGCCTTGACGTGATCGCGAAGTTCTTGGGATTCGATGGTGGCGCCGGGGTGAGCCTCGACCAGCGCAGTGATCGATTCGCCCCACTTCTCGTCAGGCAGGCCGACTACTGCGGCATCGGCGACGGCGGGATGCCGCTTCAGGCACTCTTCGACTTCTTCCGGGTAGACCTTCTCGCCACCGGTGTTGATGCACTGGCTGCCGCGTCCGAGGAGGGCGACGGTGCCGTCGACCTCGACCGTGGCGTAGTCGCCAGGGATTGAGTAGCGCTCGCCGCCGATGATCACGAAGGTTTCGGCCGACTTGGCTTCGTCCTTGTAGTAGCCAATCGGGGTGCGGCCCCGGAGGGCCACCCGGCCACGCTCGCCCGAGCCGGGAACGACGTCGTTGCCGTCATCGGTGATGACTCGCGTGTTGGGTCCGAGTTGGAACTGGGCGGTCTGACGATTCGGATCGCTCACTGACTCGGAGGTCGTCGTGTTTGTCGCCATGCCGATCGCTTCGCTCGATCCGAGCGCGTCGACCATGATCAACCGATCGTTGTGGCGGAGCAGGCCGTCCTTGGTTTCTTTCGACCACATCACGCCGGACGACACGATGACGCGGAGCGACGAGATGTCCCAACGATCAGGCTCGGCCTCGAGGGCTCTGAGGATCGGCTTGGCGAAAGCATCACCGACGATCGAGGACGAGTTGATGTCGTACTGCTCGACTGAATCGAGGAACTCCTCAGCGCTGAAACTGCGGCCCACCGTGGTGGTGATGCTGCCGCCGACCATCAGGTTGCTGATCGCATTGAACAGGCCGGTGCCGTGCATCAGTGGTGCACCCGGCATGTTGCGCGGGCCGGGCCTGGTGGCGCGAGCGTCGACCGCGTTGAGGTCCTGTTCGGGCGGAAGCCGCATGCGATTGTTGGCGTCGAGCACGCCGAACAAGTCGTCTTGACGCCACATGACGCCTTTCGGCATGCCGGTGGTGCCGCCGGTGTACAGAAGGAGCAGGTGGTCGCCGGATCGGCCCCAGGCACCCGAGACGTTCTCGTCGGTTCCGGCAATCGCAGCGGCTTCGTACGGTGTTGCCCAGTCCGGGCATGGTCCAGCGTCGTCATCGACCCACAGCCAGGTCGTGATGCGTGGCACGCGATCGCGAATGGCTTCGATTTGATCGGCGAAGGTTCCGTGGAAGACAACGGTGGTGACGTCGCCGTTGTCCCACAGGTAGACCAGTTCGTCAGCGGCATAGCGGTAGTTGGTGTTGACCGTGGCGAAGCCGGCCTTAAACGCCGCGAATGTCGACTCAAGGTATTCGGGGCAGTTGTAGAGGTACTGGGCGACCTTGTCCTGTTCAGCGGCTCCGGGAATCGCGAGCATCGCCGTGGCAACGCCATTGGCGCGCCGGTTCATTTCAGTCCAGCTGATCTGGCGAGCGCCCTGCTGCTGGGCGAGTGCATCGCCGAGCCCACTGGCGATCGTCTCCCAGACGTCGGCGAGATTCCATCCCGTTTCGGTGGGGCTTACGTCCGTTGTCGTCACGACGAAGGACGGTAGCCACCTAGCTCGGCGGTCCCTGCATTAGCCGGTCGTATGCGGCCGTCACCGGGGAGTGTTCGGAGATCGCACCCCACATCGATTCGATCCACCAGGTGGCTCCGGCATCTTTGTACGCGCTCGGCGAATGCTCGGTCCCCTGGCCCTCGACGACGATGTCGAAGTCGCCGCCGGTATTGGGGTGCGCAGCAATTTCGGCGCCCAGCGTGGCGATCTCTTCGAGCGTCGGCTGGCGGACGCCCATTTCGGTCGACGAGTCGATCACCTGCGGGATAATCCCGTCCCAGCTGAGCGCCCGCCGCATCGACTTCGGTCGACCGAGGGCTCCAACGCACCAGATGGGGACGCGCGGCTGCTGGACGGTGTGGCCGATTGTCGGGAACTCGGTGGACCGCACCGTGTAGTGGGTGCCTGCGTACTCGAAGGGCTGGCCCCGCCAGAGACCGCACATGACGTCGAGACACTCGTCCATCAGTTCCGCGCGCACCTTGCGGTTGCACTCCTCACCGAAGGTGTCGAATCCACTGTTGGGCGCGCCGAGGCCGACCGACAGGGTGACCCGGCCGTTGGAGACGCGGTCGACGGTTGCCACCTGGCTTGCCAACTCCCACGGCCGACGGCGTGATGGAGGTGTGAGCATCGTGCCCAACCTGATCTTGGAGGTGCGAACAGCGGCGAGGCCGAGCGAGATCCACGCGTCGACACCCCAAACCGGCTCCCACACGAAGAGGCCGTCCCAGCCCGCTTGTTCGGCGGCAGCCGCGAGGTCACCGACGTCGGCGGCGTCAGCCCACGGAACCACAAACCCAAACTTCACGATCTCGACCTCCTGCTGCCGACGCTAGATCACATCGACCCGACGTGCCAGAAAAGCTCGTTTGCGTCGAGCTTTCGGTGCGTCTGCCAACCGATTTGTCGACGCAAAGTGAGTGAAGCGGTCGGCGCTGGGTTCTACAGTGCGTCGATGGTCACGCTCGTCGATGCCGCCCACGATCTCACCGAACTCATTGAGGCCCACGCCGATCTTGCTGAACGGAACCGCCGACTGCCTACCGAGACCGTCGCTGCGCTGACCGACGCCGGTCTGATGCGGATGTGCGCACCTGCCGAGTACGGCGGCCCAGAAGCAGATCCGCTCACCCTGCTCGAAGCAATTGCAGTGCTCGCCTTCGCCGACGGTGCTGCCGGGTGGTGCTCGATGATTGCCTCCACCACGTCCTCGATGGCAGCGTTCCTCCCAGCGAGTGCAGCACAGCAGATCTACGGCGACCCGCAGGTGGTCACCGGCGGAGTCTTCGCGCCGAATGGTCAGGGAAGCACCGCAACAGTTGACGGCGTTGAGGGTTTTCAGGTCGACGGTCGTTGGGCATGGGGGAGTGGGACGCAACATTGCCAATGGGTGCTTGGTGGAGCGCTCTGCGACGACAAGACGTTTCGGCTCTGCTGGTTCCCGCAAGGCGACGTCACGTTCCACGACACCTGGCATACCTCTGGGATGCGCGGCTCGGGTTCGCTCGACTATTCGGTTCAAGCAGCCTTTGCGCCCGCCGAGTTCACCATGCAACCCGGCGTCACTCGCCCAGTTGTTGACACGCCTCTCGCACGGTTCCCAAACTTCGCACTACTCGCAGCGGCGGTGAGCGCCGTCGGCCTCGGCATCGCACGGCGCGCTCTCGACGAAGTGATCGAAACAGCGCAGGGCAAAAAGCCCCAATACTCATCGAAGACGCTTGCTCAAAGCGGCTACACACAGATCGAAGTCGCCCGCGCTGAAGCGAAGCTGCGGTCAGCCCGCGCATTTCTGCATGACGAAGTCGGCACCGCATGGGCAACCGTCCAAGCCGGCGATGATGCGACAATCGAGCAGCGCACCGGTATCCGCCTCGCCGCAACGAATGCAGCGACCGTCGGCGCTCAAGTCACCGACACCGCATTCACGTTGGCCGGCGGCACCGCCGTCTATGACACCAGCCTGCTCGGCCGGTGTCTGCGCGACGCTCACGTCGTCACCCAGCACATTCAGACCGCACCCAAGCTGAACGAGAAGATCGGTCAGCTCCTGCTCGGCCAGGACACCGACACCTCAATGTTCTGAGTGTGCAGCTGCGCTGCACGGCTGACTTCGTCGGCCCTGCGACTGGCGTCGCAGCTCAGAAGTCTTCGGGCTGTGCCCGAATTCGCTGCGCTTTCGGGGCCACGCGGCTGACTTCGTCGGCCCTGCGACTGGCGTCGCAGCTCAGAAGTCTTCGGGCTGTGCCCGAATTCGCTGCGCTTTCGGGGCCACGCGGCTGACTTCGTCGGCCCTGCGACTGGCGTCGCAGCTCAG
>Ga0209702_10000777_pt1 | contig 66101 bp, 60 predicted proteins | sample FRY01_FD_187210 | JGI IMG/M metagenome (GOLD analysis project Ga0209702, IMG submission 187210) | Freshwater microbial communities from Lake Fryxell liftoff mats and glacier meltwater in Antarctica - FRY-01 (SPAdes) (version 2) | ecosystem: Environmental > Aquatic > Freshwater > Ice > Glacier... | reverse complement strand
GGCCGGAGGTGACCGCCGCAGCGAGGGTTTGAAGGAAGGTAGAAGCAATCAAGCGATCAGACTGGCGAGTGACGAAACCTGTCCGCGCGGCGAGTTCGTCGAGGTTGGGAAGGCTGGCGAATAGTGAATCGGTCGAAATCGATTTTTGCATCGAAAACGATGCCAGGCCCTTCGCCAAGCCAAGTTAAAAATCACGGCGTTTTCATGCTTAACTCGTTTCTTGTTAATTTTTTAGCGCATATCTTGACGCGAATGGGAGCGCGCGGTGCTCCAGGTGGAGACCGCGACGCGTTTTCTGACCTCGGTCGTGGAGGAAGAGGACTGCGCCTATTGATTCGTAGGCTCCACCAGCCTACTCACCCCCTGCGGGGCACGTCACTTTGTTCCTGTCCAAAAGGCCCTCAGGCCTACAGCGTTTTTCGACGCAGAAGCAAGCGCTCAATGCAGTTGCCTTCTTTTTTAAGTATGTTTGCGGCGTGAAGGATCCGGTCTTCAACGTCAAGCTGCGAAAGACCGGGGCTCGAGTGCCCGTGGTGCTCTCCAAACCGGAGACACAACGCGTTTTTGAGAAGCTGGAAAGACCGGAGCCGAGTCCGGAGAATGCCCGGAAGGGACAGGAGCGGGAGGGCCGCTACGGACTCGCGGCCCGCCTGCAATACGGCGCAGGTTTGCGGCTTTCCGAACTGGTGCGGTTGACTCGCTCGCGCCCCCGCGCTCGTCTCGCCCTGCGGGCCGCCTAGCGGCAGTTCTATCTCGCGCCTGCCTCCGGCGCTCGGTTGCGGATCAAGGACGTCGATCTTGAACGCGGCACGATAACAGTGCGCCTCGGAAAGGGCGATAAAGATTGCCTCGGTTTCCGCCTCACGGCACCCCCGCCATTCGGGCTGCCGTTCGCAGGCTGTCTCGCCGCTTAGCCGCCGCGGCTCGGCTGGATGACAGTGCTTCCCCGAAGTTTGCGGGAGGAAGTCGCCGAGCAAATCGAGCGGGCATGGGAACTGTGGGAGAAAAATCGGGAGGCCGGACTCGACGGAGTGTATATGCCCGGGGCGCTGGCAAGGAAGTTTCGCAGGGCGGCTGAGACTTTTGAATGGTTTTGGCAGTTATCGCACAGTGGCGCGATCTGCTAGTTAGACTGCGTGTTTTTCATTGGCGCTACAGCGCCAACGCAGGCCCGCCCGCCAAATTTGAGTGGATCCCGAGAGCGGCGTACGACGACGTCATCACCTCCACGGAAAGGTTTATAACGAGGCCATCGAACGGGCGGCAGCAGCCGTTGGAATCGAGAAACGGGTAACAAGTCATGCCTTCCGTATTGATTCGGCTGCCCCGCCCGGCAGCCTCACCCCTTCGGGGCTTCGCTTCGCGCCGTCCAAAACGGCTCCGGCCCTCGGCGTTTTTCAGGAGATCCTCGGACACGAGGACATCACCACGACCGAAATCTACCTGCACGTGGCGACGGGTGCGCACGGGCTCGGGGTGGTGAACCTGCAATCTCCATCGACACGAAGAAGAAGGAAACGCCGGGCAACCTGAAGAACGCGGGAAGAACCTATCGTCGCCGAGGCGAGCCCGTGAAAGTAAAAACCCACGACTTTCCAGATAAGGATTTGGGTAAGGCCGTGCCCCATGGAGCCTACGACATCACCATCAACGAAGCCGGGGTGACGGTCGGAATCGGGAGCGACATCGCCGAGTTCGCCGTAGCGGCAATAGAACGTTGGTGGGAGCGAATGGGAAGCAAGCGATACGATGCGCCACGCAGGGTGCTCATCACGGCTGACTGTGGTGGGAGCAACAGCCCGCGAACGCATCTTTGGCTGTGGGAACTACAGCAGTTGGCAAACAAGACCGGGATGATTTTTGAGGCGTGCCATTACCCGCCCGGGACGAGCAAGTGGAACAAAATTGAGGATCGTCTCTTCTGTCACATTACTTCGAAGAAGGGAGATGGCACGGGGGCTCACTCGAGACCCGGTGGTATCCCATGCCTGTCCTGTGGTTTGCGGATGGTCATCTCCTCGATTCGACCAATAGCGAGCAGTGGCCGGCGGGGACGTTCAGATAATGAGAACCTCGTTTACCCGATTGATACATCGCACGGTAATGGTGAATTCCATTCGCGGAAATTCACGCTCATTCGCGTCCACGGCATTCAACACGCCGCCCACCGCACGAGAGGCGACGTCGAAAGAATTGGGGCACACCCCGGTGTCCCCGGTGCTCAACTCAGGGGCTCCGGACCGCACCTCCCGCTCGACTTTTTCGAGGTAGTCGGGGGTATGGCAGCGCTGGAGTTCATCGGGCTCGGCGAGGCGCTGCGGGATCGGGAGGGTCTCGTCGGTGATGCCCCGCTTGGCCAGCGATTCCATCACCGCCCGGTAGCGCGCGGGGGATTCCGGGTGGCCTTCACCGGTATCGTGACCACGAAAAACATCATCTAAAAGGAGACCCGTATTCATAACTGCATTGCCGAAGAATAGAACGAATAGAACGTAAAGCACCGGAACAGAACCAGCAAAAAGCACCGCATCAGCGCAGCCAAATTTCCGCCCGGCAGTCCCCCTCGGCATCTCGCGTCACTTCAAACCCGACCTTTTTCGCTACCGCCCGCATCCCCGTGTTGTCCGCGAGGATGTCCGCACTGATCCGCTCGAGCCCCTCATCCCGCCCGATCCGGATCAAGCGACGCAGCAGTTCCGTGCCCAGTCCATGCCGCTGCCACGCATCGCTGATGGTCATGGAGAACTCCGCCGACTTCACCCCGTGCAGTTGGCTCAGACGACCAACGGCGATGATTTCCGGCTCGCCGTCCTGACCCGTTCGCTCCACCACCAGCGCCATCTCGCGATCGTAGTCGATGAAACAGATCCGCGCCAAACGGTCATGCGCGATCCGCTGATCCAGCTTCAGCTCATTGAAGTAGCGATAGTAGACGCTGTGCTCCGACAGGGTGTAGTGAAAGGCGCGAATCATCGGCTCGTCCTCGGGCCGGATCGGGCGGATGACCACGTCGGAGCCATCCCGCAGGGTCCAATTCTCCACATACTGCGTGGGGTAGGGCTGAATCACCGGTTTCGGCAGGGCCGAGTCGTCGATGTCTGCCTCGTGCAACAGCATGCGGACGTCGAGCGCCTGAAACCCGTCCGGCGTCACGAGGAGGGGGTTGATGTCGATCTCTTTGATCCGCCGCTGCTCGATCACCAATTCACTGAAGCGAACCAACAACTGCTCGAGGGCCGCCAGATCGACCGGAGGACGCCCCCGCACCCCGTGCAGAGCGGTGGCGATGCGCGTCCGCTCAATCATCAGCCGCGCCTGGGTGACATTCAGCGGCGGCAGCCCGAGGACGGTGTCCTTGAACACCTCCACCAACTGCCCGCCTGCGCCAAACAAAAGCACCGGTCCAAACTGCGCGTCCTTATTGCACCCAAGAATCAACTCGTAACCGCTGCCGGTGGCGACCATGGGCTCGACCGTCACGCCCAGGAAATCCGCCTCCGCCACGCCCTCCCGAATCTCATCAAACGCCAGGCGCACCGCCGCCTCATCCGTAAGGTTCAGTTTTACCCCTCCCACTTCCGTCTTGTGCGTCACTGTGGCCGAATGCAATTTCAACACCACTGGCCAGCCCATCCCCGCGGCATGCCGAACGGCCTCCTCCGCTGACGTGGCCGTGCCGATCGGCAGTCGCGGAATCTCATAGGCATCCAGCACGGCGTTGCAGTCCGCCTTTGAGAGCAGGGTCTGCCCGGCATCGCTGGCGGCCTGAATCACTTGACGGGCAACGGCTCCGCGCTCCCAACCGCCCCCATCGTCCCCATCGTCCCCATCGCCTGGGGTCGATGCGGGCGTCTCATAGAGCGCCTTCAACTGTTTGCCATGGCGCCACATCAGGGCAAAGGCCCGCGCCGCCGTGTCTGGAAACCCAAACGTGGGAATGCCCGCGGCATTTAGCAGCTCCCGACCCGCTGCGACATCCTCTCCACCCATCCAGCTGGTCAGGACCGGCTTCGTGGTGCCCTTTGCCGCCGCGATGACGGCCGAGGCGCAGGCCTTCGCATCCGTCATCGCCTGCGGCGTCAGCACCACCAGCACGCCATCCGAACCCTCGTCCTGAAGCGCGGCCTTCACCGCCACCTGGAACAAATCCGCCCCCGCATCCCCCAGCACATCAATCGGGTTGCCATGACTCCACTGCGGTGGCAGGGCCGCATTCAGCTCTGCCAGCGTCGCCTCCGAGAGACTGGCCAACTCACCTCCGCTGCTCACCGGCATGTCCGTAGCGAGGGCTCCGGGCCCGCCGGCGTTGGTCACGATCGACAGTCGCGGCCCCTGCGGTCGGGGTTGCTTGCTCAGCACATCCGCCATGTCAAACAACTCGCCAATGGTATCCACCCGCAGAACCCCGGCCCGCCGAAAGGCGGCCTCCAGCACCGCATCACTGCCGGTCAGCGCCCCGGTGTGCGATGCCGCCGCCCGCGAGGCTTCCTCGGTGTGCCCCACCTTGATCACGATCACCGGCTTCGTCTGTGCCACCTCCCGCGCTGCCGAGAGAAAGGCCCATGGATCCCCGATCGACTCCATATAAATCAGGATGCTCTGCGTCATCGGATCATCGCCCAGCCAATCAATGAGATCCCCCCAGCCCACATCCGACATCGAACCAATCGAGACAAACGCACTGAACCCAACCCGGCTCTCCCGGCTCCAATCCAGAATCGCACTGCACAGCGCCCCACTCTGACTGATGAACGCCACCCGCCCGGGCGCCGCCGTGTGCGACGCAAACGTCGCATTCAACTTCAGGTGGGGGGACATCACCCCAAGGCAGTTTGCTGCCCGATGATCCGCAGCCCACCGCGCGCAGCCTCCCTCATCACCGCCTCCTCCAGTGCCACCCCCGCCTCACCGATCTCTCTAAAACCTGCCGACACGATGATGGCGGCCGTCACCCCGGCATCGACACACTCCTTCACGATCGCCGGCACCGTCGCCGGAGGCGTGGCGATCACCGCCAGATCGACCTGCTGCGGCACGGCCTCGATCGACTGGTAAGCGGGCCGGCCCATCACTTCCTTTTGAAAGGGATTCACAAAGAACAGCTCTCCGCCAAAGGACCCCAGGTTGCGCGCCAAAGCCGCCCCCACGCTGTCTTCCCGTTCACTCGCCCCGATCAACGCCACCGACTGCGGTTGAAAAATCGCCTCCAACGGATTGCGGTGCATCTGCCGCAAGATGTCGTGGGCGTTCTCTTTTTTCACGCTCTTACGTTTCTCGGCAATGGACTTTTTCATACACAAACAACCTCCTTCAGCCTAACCCCCGCCCCCTCAAAAGCACCGCCAATCTTGTCCTTTACTTACGGTCTCTTCAAATCCTCACAATCTCCGCATCTTCTGGCGAATCCTCGCCACTCATTGCGCGCACCTTGCCAACAGGGGGGAAGGGATCGAGCTTTGTGCCATGATCTCTATTGAAGTCCTCCTGCTGTCGCGAGCCAATGTCCTTGATCTCGCATTGACTCCCGACCAGGTCCTCGGCGCGGTGGAGCAGGCTCTGCGGGAGCACTCCAATGGAACCTACGAGATGCACCCCAAGATCGGAGTTCATCCGACCGGAACCGATCCGGGCAATTTCATCCACGCCATGCCCGCCTACCTGCGGGAGAAAGGAGTCTGCGGACTGAAGTGGGTGGGCGGCTTCCCCGGGAATCGAGAGGGGGGATTGCCCAATGTGACGGGAGTGCAGGTTTTCAACGACACCGAGACCGGAGTCCCGCTCGCGATCATGGACTGCGCCTACCTCACCGGCCTGCGCACGGCGGCCGTGAGCGCCACCATTGCCCGATGCTGCGCCCGCCCCGGAGCCGAGAGCCTGGCCCTGATCGGCTGTGGATTCGAAGGGGCCAAGCACCTCGATTTTTTTCTTCATGTGTTTCCCGATCTTCGAAGCATCCGCCTGAACGATGTCCGGCCGGAAGCCATGACTGCCCTAAGGGACGGGATCCGTGATCGATTCCCGGGCGAGATCCTCCTCTGTGAGTGAAGCGAGGACTGCCTGCGCGGCGCCGACGTGATCTCCACCTGCACCAACGGCGACGTGCAGATCATCGAAAAGGAATGGTTCGCCCCGGGAGCCTTTGGCGTGGGCATCGAGGGTGGCTGTGCCTACACCGCCCCGGCCCTGCAGCAGGTCGACAAGTTCATCGTCGATGATATCCCGCTGGCGGAGTATTTTCAGAAAATCTCGCTCGACCACCCCGATGCCGACGGTGAGATCAACGAAGAGTTCCCCGGTGGAATCCCGCCTGTTTATGCCACCATCGGCGAAATCGCGTCCGGGAAAAAAGCGGCCCGGGAGTCGGACGAGGAGCGCATCGTCGCCATTCCCATCGGCATGGCCATCTGCGACGTCGCCCTCGCCAGCGTCGTTTATGAGCAGGCCCGCGAGAGAGGCATCGGCCAGAAATTCACCCTCGCATAAACCGCAGTAGTGGCGGACTCTTGTGACTCCGTGCAGGCCGGTCCCGCTTGAGTCCGGTCTCGTGGAGCAGGTAGGGCTCGACTTTCGCTCTTCCGCTTGCTAGATTCGGCCAGCATGGACAAACCCTCTCGCCGCACCTTCCTGATCTCCGCGCTCGCTCTCGGCACGGCCGTGGCGGGATTTTTTCTTGGTCGGGTGACGGGGCCGGATCCGTCCGGGCTGGCTCTCGACGCCCCCCTCATCGGGATCGCGAGTCTCACGAGTGAAAATTATATCCGTGCGGTGCGTGAGTCGGGCGGTATCCCCATCGTGCTGCCGAACACGGATGGCAGCGTCGATCGGATCGATGATTACCTCGCCCTCCTCGACGGATTGCTGATGCCGGGCGGGGCGGACATCCCGCCATCGGAGTATGGCGAGGAAGCTCACGAGACGGTCGAGTTGCTCGATGATGACCGCTTTCACTTCGAGAAAGCACTCATCTCGGCCTGGATGAAAAAGACGGACAAACCACTCCTCGGGATCTGCCTCGGCAGCCAGTGGATCAATGTCGCGAGCGGCGGCTCGCTCGTGCAGGATATCCCTTCGGAGTTCAATGTGAATCACCGCGACACCGATCACCTCGTCACGATCGAGCCCGACTCGCGCCTCGGCCGCATCTTCGGCGCGACCGAGGTCGAGGTGAACTCGTGGCATCACCAGGCGGTGCGGAAGCTCGGCGACGGTCTCCGTGTCGTCGCGAAAAGTCCCGACGGCATCATCGAGGCGACCGAGACGACAGACCCTGACCGATTCCTCATCGGGGTGCAGTGGCATCCCGAAAAGCTGATGCCTGGCAATACCACTCAGGCGAAGCTGCTCGAGGCCTTCATCGAAGCGGCGGCAGAGCGGAAGAGAAAGTGAGCAGTCCTCAGACGAGATCGACGATGGATCCGAAGTCGGCGTCGAAGAGCCGCTTGTAGATGCGCGTGGCGATGCCGTCGGTCATCTTCGCGAGCACGTCGCAGACGACGCGGGCGCGGCCGGCGACGTCGGGCTGGGAAAAGATGAGTTTTTCCTCCTCGTCCGAGAGCAGTAGGTAGTGTCCGCTCCCCGGCTCGGAGGGATGGATGTAGAGATCGGCGAAGACTTCGAAGAGCCGCGAAAGGATGTAGTCGGACTTGCGGTCGAGTTGCTGGAGCTGCTGACTTTTGAAGACGAGGTCGAGGGAGATCTTTTTATAGAGAGCGCAGGCTTCGTCGATGACGGGATCGATCACGAGCCGGTAGCGGTGCCGCGCGGTGCGGTCGCTGAGAAATCCGCTCGTCTCCTCGAGCTCGGCCGCGTTGATGAAGGCCCCGATTTTCTTTCCAATGGTGGACTCGATGCGTCCGCGCCGGATGGCGTCGAGCAGCTCATCGACGAGCGCGGACTCCGGAGAGGAGATCGGCCTCGCCGCCGCCCATTTTTCGATCTTGTCGACATTGATGAATCCGGCCTGGATCCCGTCGGCGATGTCGTTGAGCGAGTAGGCGGTGTCGTCGGCCCAGTCCATGATGCGGCACTCGATCGAGCGGAAACCGTTGCGGGGTTTCCCCGGAGGGAGCGTCTCCGGAAAGGTCTCGCCGCCCGTGACGAAATTTAGGATCTCCGCCTGCGCCGCGTAGAGGAAGTGATTCTCCTGCTGCTCGACCTCGCCGAAGAGCGTCTTGTATTTCAGGACTCCGTCCATGAGCGCCCGCGAGGGATTCATGCCCCGGTCGGGTCCGAAGAGGATCGTCGTGAGGATGCGCAGGGTCTGGGCATTGCCCTCGAATCCGCCGAAGGGGCCCATGAGCCGGTGCAGGGTGCGCTCGCCGGTGTGGCCATAGGGCGGATGCCCGATGTCGTGGGAAAGGCAGGCCGCCTCGACGAGATCCGCGTCGATATGGTAGGTCGGGGAGAGTAGCGGCGAGGTCTGATTGAGCCGGTTGCAGAGGCTGCGACCGATCTGGGCGACTTCGATGGAGTGAGTCAGGCGGGTGCGGTAGAAGTCATACTCACCGCTGAAGAAGACCTGCGTTTTGTTCTGTAGCCGGCGAAAAGACGAGGTGTGAATGATGCGGTCACGATCCACCTGGAAGGCATTGCGGTACTCGCCCTCCCGCGGCGGGGGATCGCCCTGGTTGCGCTCGCGATCAAACATATCGTAAAAGTCATTCTTCACGGGCCGAACCTAGCCTCCCCCTCGCGACTGGAAAAGCAGGGATTGCAGGAATTAGAAAAGGGGGGCTGGGTTAAATTTTTGTTAATTATGGGTTTTCGGGTATCGTGAACTCCGTGACCTGCCATGGCGGACCGCTACGAAATAAAGGGCCGAGTCGGCCGGGGTGGCATCGGCGCCGTTTACGAGGCTTTTGACCTGCGGCTCCAGCGCAGTGTTGCGATCAAGCGACTCCTCCCCGTCGACGACACGAAGCTCAACGACCCCGCCTCGACGGAGACCCTCGCCCGCGAGGCACGGGCTCTCGCGAGCTTCCAACATCAGAATGTCGTCTCCATCTACGAGTTCGCGGTCGATGACGAGGGACCTTACGTGGTTTTCGAACTGGTCCGGGGAGACACGCTCAAAGTCATCACCCAGAAGAGCGCCTTTTCCGTCGGGGACTTTCTCGAGCTGGTCGATCAGACCCTCGACCCGCTCATCTCCGCGCAGGAGCTCAATCTTCTCCACCGCGACCTCAAGCCCAGTAACATCATGATGACCTGGCAGCCTTCGGGCCGGTTCCAGGTGAAGTTGCTCGATTTCGGCCTCGCCAAATTCAGTCAGGCGCCGTCGCTCCAGACCCTCGACCAGACCGGCTCCTTTCTCGGCTCGATCGACTATATCGCCCCCGAGCAGATCGAGGTGCGCCCGCTCGACCAGCGCACCGATCTCTATTCTCTCGGTTGTGTCTTTTACTTCGCCCTGACACAGCGGGCCCCGTTTTCCGGCGCCTCTGTGGCCGACACGATGAATCGCCACCTCGATCATCGGGTCACTCCGCTCGCGGAGCTGCGTCCCGACCTGCCGCGACCGATCAGCGACTGGGTCATGCGGCTCATTTCCAGAAAGCCGGAGGACAGGCCGGCCCACGCCGCCGCCGCGATGCGGACCTTCAAACAGGCCAAGGAGGCCGCCGCTGACCTCGACGATCCCGCCCCTGCCATCCCCGTGGCCATCCCGGTTGCCGCCGCCGAACCGGTCCTCGCTCCCGGCGTCCTCGAGCAGACCACCTACCACGTTTCCCGACCACTTTATACCGAACCCCAGCGCCCCGTGCGTCGCCCGGCCACCGACCATGTCCCGAAACCCGTCATCGCTTCGCGCTATCAACCGACGGTAAAAGAGGATGGGAGCCAGAAATGGATCGTCGGGGGAGTCATCGCCGCTCTCGTCATGGGCATCGTCGCGCTGGGCACGATGACCTCTGCTCCCACTCCGCCCTCTTCTTCGATCGCGACGTCTTCGCCCGCGCCGGTGAAAGCTCCTGCCCTGACGGAGTCCTCACCCGCACCGGTGCCGATCGCCTCGCTCCCGACGATTCACACCGTCGCCCGCCTCAATAATCTCACTCCCGCTCCGCCCGTGGTCCCGCTCCCGGGATTGCCGGCCGGCGGTGTGTTACTCTCACATTACCAACCGGCGGAGGGGGCTCTTTCCCCGGTTGGGACGCGTCTCACCACTCCCGGCCAGCCCATCGGCGCGATCCAGAACCTGACTCGCGGCCGCGGGCCGGATCATCTTCTCCTCGGGACGGGGCCGGCGGGGACTTTCCCTCTTTTGTCTCGCGATGGTCGCGGCCGCTATCGAGCTACCTGCGGAGCCGGGCAGCACTTCCTCGCCCGTTCCGAGGCGGTCCAGGGCGACCTGCTCATCACCGATCTGCTCACCATCGCCTTCCGCCTCGAGACGAGCGAGGGAGTCTCCGGACCGATAGCCCGTTTTTCCCTGACAGGGCCAAAAGGCAGCGCCGATCTCACCACGCTGACGCTCGATGGTGGCTTGGGTGAGCTCAGCTACCGATCAGAGCGAGGGAAGGAAGCCGTCGCAACGAAGCTGCCCTGGATCGTTGGAGTGGAGGGCCTCGTCATCCTGCAATGGGACGGACGCCGGAGCCGGAAGACGCTTTTCGTAAAGCAGGGAGAAGCACCTCTCACGGCGTCGCCGGGGGGGCGCTCGCTCGCTGTTGGGAAGCAGTCTCTCGGCGGGCATGCGCTCGGGTATCTCCAGGCTCCTTCCCCTGCTCCGGCACCGGATATCTCCCTCCATCTCGGCGAGATCCTGATCTATCGAGGGCTCATCCCCGCCAACGGGCTCGGGACCCTGGCGCGGGAGTTGCTGAAGTAACGCGTGCTGCCTCATTGCGGATTTTCGTGATTTCGATTGCGGAAAAGAGCGTCCCCGTGTTTGAGTCGGTAGTCTCACTCGTCTTCAGCCCATGCCTTTCCAACCCTTGCCGGACACCGGACCGGAAAAACCCCATCTCAGCGACTTCGGGCTGCTCCTCATCCGGGTCATCACGGTGGCGATCTTTTTCTATTACCAGATGGGGCATCAGCTTTCCCTCGGCATCGACTTCATCTGGGACGCGGGGGAATGGGACCTCGTCACGCAGTTGACAGATGATGGGTTTCCCGCCCCCTCCGTCCTCGCCCTTTGTTCCGTCGCGATCCTGACAATTTCCCTGCTTGGTGTCTTGCTCGGAATTTTCACGCGGATCAATGCCCTCATCCTCGCCCTCCTCACCGGGGTCATCCTGCTCGCTCCGATCATTCTCTCGGCGACACTCAATCCCCAGGCGCTCGCTCTCTATGTGGGGCTGTTTGCCGGTCTCGCCTGCGGCGGCGGCGGCGGACTTTCTCTCGACTACGCCCTCGCGAATCGACGGGAAAGGCGAAGAAAGCCCCTCTGACGGACGGGAAAGGCCCTTTTCGGGCAAAACTCGACGAATTTTCCCCTTGAAACAAAGGGCCTAAGCCGCGTTGATCCGTGATGCCTTCATTTGAAGATCTAGGATTGTCTGGTCCGGTGCTCCGTGCCATCGCGAGGACCGGTTATACGGAGCCCACACCCATTCAGGCTCAAGCAATTCCGGAGGCGTTGCAAGGTCGTGATATCGTCGGGGCTTCGCAAACCGGGACCGGGAAAACCGCTGCTTTCGGCCTGCCCATCATCTGCCGGATGCAGCCCTCGACGAGAGTCCAGTGCCTCGTCCTCGAGCCCACTCGCGAACTCGCCGCCCAGGTCGAGGACCAGATGAACGTCTTTTCCTACTACAAGCCGCTCAACGTCGTCCTCCTCCATGGCGGCGTCGGCTACGGCCACCAGATCGAGGCGCTCGAAGGCAAGCCCGACGTCATCATCGCCACTCCCGGGCGTCTCCTCGACCACCTCGAGAAAGGCAATCTCGACCTCAGCGAAGTGAGGTTCCTCGTCCTCGACGAAGTCGATCGCATGCTCGACATGGGATTCCTCCCCGATGTGAAACGCATCATCGACCAGTGCCCCTCGGGCCGTCAAACCCAGTTTTTCTCCGCGACGATGCCCGGCGCGATCCAGACCCTCGCGAACTGGGCCCTCAAAGATCCCATCGCTGTCGAGATCGGCGAGCGCCGCTCTCCCGCCGAGACCGTTAGCCACGCCTTTTACCCCGTGGGGATGGACCAGCGCGACGAACTCATCGTCGCCCTCGTTGAGAAGACCGACTACGACAGCATCATGATCTTCACGCGCACGAAGAAAGAGGCCGACGCCCTCCTCCCCCACCTTCAAGCCCTGGAAGGGGCCCGCGCGACCGCCCTGCACTCGGACATCAAGCAGAGCGATCGCACCAAGGCGCTCCAGGGCTTCCGCGACGGCACCTTCAATATCATCGTCGCCACCGACATCGCCGCCCGCGGCCTCGATATCTCGGGCGTCACCCACGTCATCAACTACCGCGTTCCTGAGAATCCCGAAGACTACGTCCACCGTATCGGTCGGACCGGACGCGCCCAGAAGGAAGGCGACGCCTTTACCATTTTGACCGCCGACGAGCTGGAAAACGCCAGGTCCGTCGAGCATTTCATCGAGCAGAAGATCGAGCGCCGCAAGTTGGAGGGCTTTCCTTACAACTACACCGCTCTGCTCGAGGACAATCCGAAGCCGCTCCGCAAGAAGCGTCCGCCGGCACCGAAGCGCCGCAAGCGCTGATCATTGAGCGCAAAGCGCCCGAATTTCTCAAACCCCAACGCTCCGGCGCGCCATGAAATACGCGATCTGCAACGAGACTTTCCAAGGCTGGCCCTTTGAAAAGGCCTTCGCCTACGCCGCCTCCGTCTGTTACACCGGCATCGAGATTGCACCGTTTACACTGGGTGGTCCCATCGCGGAGTTCGGTTCGGAAAAGCGGGCCGTTCTCAAAGGACAGATCTCCGATGCCGGGCTCGAGTGTGTTGGCCTGCATTGGCTGCTTGCCAAGACCGAGGGTTTTTACCTCACTACTCCCGATGAAGCGGTGAGGAAACGCACCGGTGACTACCTCGCCGAGCTCGCGAAGCTCTGCCGTGATCTCGACGGCACCATCATGGTCCTCGGTTCTCCTGTGCAGCGCAATCTCCTCCCCGGTGTCTCGCACGATCAGGCGATGGCCTTCGCCGCCGACACGATCAAGCGCGCCATGCCCGTGCTCGAGGATTGCGGGGTCACCCTCGCGCTTGAGCCTCTTGCCCCGAGTGAAGGCGACTTCCTGAACACCGCCGCCCTCGGGATCGAGTTGGCGAAAATGATCGACTCTCCGAACTGCCGTCTCCACCTCGACGTGAAGGCGATGTCGAGCGAAGCCATCCCTATCGCGCAAGTCATCCGCGAGAGTCGCGATTGGATCGCCCACTTCCACGCGAATGACCCGAACCTCCTCGGACCGGGCATGGGCGAGGTCGTCTTTGACCCCATCTTCGAGGCTTTGAAAGAAATCGCCTACGACGGCTGGGTATCGGTGGAGGTCTTCCGCTACGAACCAGGGATCGAGACGATCTGCGAAGAGAGCATGCGCTACATGCGCGAGGTCGAGGCACGGGTGTGAGGGGGGATTTTCAGATCCCGGCCCACTTTCGCAGCTTTTTCCACAAAGCTTCCAGGCTGAACGGCTCGGGGATGAAAAGGTAGTGTGTCTTCGGATCGAGCCGCACCCGGGAACCTTCGGGATGGTGGGTGAGGTATTCTTCGAGCAGCTCGCGGACGGTTACGTTTTCGTAGTGACGGGGGAAATAGTCGTCGGGAAACTCGGCATCCTGGAAATTGAGGCGGACAACCGCATGGGAAGTGATGGCCCGTTCAAGGTCCCACCCTTCCCGCGCTTCGAGGTGCGGCAAGGTGATTTCGAAGAGATTGTCTGTCTCGCGATTGTGCTCCGGCATTCCGCGCAGGGGAGGCAGTTCGAAGATGATGCGTGCCTGATGGGGGCGATAGCGAAGAATCAGTTTATCGAGATCTTCGGGCAGCGTCTCCGTTGCAATGGAAGTCACCGTATAAGTTCTATCGAGCTCGATGATCTCCTCTTCCCCTTTTCGATTCACGAGAATGATGTCGCAGAATCGTCCCAGTTCCGGAGCTGAAACGGAAAAAATGACATGGGTTCGCGGCTCATTCTTTGGATCAAGATGAAAGGAAAGGGCCCGGGTTTCGCGGTTGCCGACTTGTTTCAATCTTCCGCTATTCTGGCTCCATGACATGGATATTCTTTCAATCGCAATAACCTCAATCGCCAGATCCGGGAGTACACCGCGACTCTCCGGGACAGCGGGGAGAAGCACTTCCTCGCTCGGGCCGTAGGCGACATCAAGCCCGACAGCGAGTCTTGCAGGATAAAAAACCATGGGCGCGGGCATCGTATGAAAGTGTCCGGTTTGATGGGCGTTAAAGCTCCCTCCGGTATCCCGCTCAACCTCGGTCATGGTATCGAGGTTCATCAGTTCGACAGAACCGATGGTCCGAAACTCGGGGAGGCCCTCGTGCAGGAATTCAAAGTAGAGGGAGGACTGTCCGGGGCTCCAGCCAGGCAAAAATGAATCGCTTCCGCGTGGGAGTTTCAGAACATCTTTCTGATATTGAAGCAGGGCCGCATCGTCGAGCGGTTCCCAGGTGTCGCCGCGCACAGTTACTTTCGTAGGGGTGAAGGGTTGTTTGACGGGGAAGTTTTTGAGGCTTGGATTATACCCCATGACGCCCCAGCCCAACCGTATCGTCCCGGCACCCGGGAGGGTGACCACCTGTTTCTCGTCGTCAGTATAACGGGGCGGAACGCGTCCGATGATTTCCGCGCGTTGCCAGGCTGCTTTCGGCTCTTCCCAAATAAAGGAGAGCTTTTCGTCAGTCAGCTCCCGCTTCACCTCACCGCTGCGCAGAGCCACGAGTCCGGTAGGAATCGACGTTTCGGCTTCGGTGAAAAACTTCACATCGCCAAAATCGCGGGGAACTCCGAGTCGGCTGACCCACTGGTTTTTCGGGAAGAAAACAAGGATCACTGCGCCCCAGAGAGCGACGAAGGCCACTGCAAAAGTGAGTCTTGTGACGAGCGCCTTCTTTCGCATGGGAGCAGGTCAGTCCGGTATAAGGACGTCCCGGCAGGATAAGGGAAGAGAAATGGGAATAGGAAGCATTATTTCCGATTACCTCCTGCCCTGATCGAGGCTGCCCTCTACTGCGGAGTGCGTAAAGACTCCCGTTTCTCCGCCCCTTTGCCCTTTTCACGGTTTTCGCGGTCCTTTTCCTTGCGTTCTTTCCCGGGCTTTCCTTTGGCGCCGCCATTGGGTCGATTCGGTTCCCCGGCGTTTTCCGGCTCGGGGGTGATTTCGGAATCGGGGTCCGTCTCATCGACCGGGAGCGGAGCCGGCGTCGTCTCGCTGGCTTCAGGAGTGTCCGCGGCCGGCATCGGCGGTGCGGGTTTGTCTGCCTCGTCCTCGGGTTTCGTTTCGGTTGGCTCAGGTGCGGCGGCCGGTTCAGGAGGTGCGGGCAGCGGGTGTTTCCGGCGCAGGCGCGGGCATCGGGACCGGAGGAGCTGGTGCCTCCGGCGCAGGGGCAGGCGCAGGCATCGGGACTGGGGGAACCGGCGGTGTCGGCGCCTCGGGCTCGGGAGTGGACTTCGGCACGGGGCCAGGTAGCGCCATCGGCGCAGTCGGAGCTACCGGAGCAGATGTCTCTTCTTTCCCTTCCTGCGGTGGCGCTGCCGGCATGGGAGCGGGCGGCGCGAGATCGTTCGGCCGGGGGCGGGATTCCGGGGCAGCAGGGGCAGGTCTGGCCTCAGGAGGATTGTCGGTCTTGCCCTTGGGGGCGGAGTTCGACGGTTCCTTCGGTCGTTCCTTCGGTTGGTTGATTGGCTTGTTGATTGGCTTGTTGATTGGTTTGTTGACTGGTTTGGGCCGCGGTTGCGCCTCCGACGGGCGGGAGGGGGCGGGACCTTTGGTCTCCGGCTTGGGCCTTTCAGCGGGACGGGGACGGTCGGAGGCGGGGGGGGTCTTCTCTTTTCCTTTCTCTTTCGCGGGTGGGGCTGGCGCGGCGGGCTTGGTCGCAGCGGATCGCCCGGGCTCCGCCCTGGCCGGCGCCGTCTCTACCCGGGCGCGTTCACGGGCGAAGTTCTGGATGAGCCCGTCATCGGGACGACCCGCGCTGTGGGCGGGGAGCAACTGCTCGATGATCCCGGCGAGCAGGGACGGCTTGGCCTGCTCGACCGAAACGGGTGCGACGCGGGGGGCGAGGAAATCAAGGCGCCCGCCATTTTGGCGGAGCTCGGGTCTTTCCTGGATGCGGGCTCCGGGGTTCCATTCCTGACGCGAGAGTTCGTGGCGGGGCATACGTGAGCCGAACTCGCGTCGCAGAGGCTCGGGACGGGGGCCCTCGACAATGATATTCTGTTCGTGGACGTGGATGTTGGTCACGTTGGTCGTCTCTTCGATGATGGTGAGGCTTTGTGCCTCCGGGAGGGTATGGGAGCGCACCGGCTCGGCGAAGAATCCTGTCGGCACGAAGTTGTAGTGATGCGGGGGGATGCCGCAGGCACTGTCGGTGCGGGCGCCGTAGTTGAAAGTCGTCTCGTAAACGGTGACGGGCGGCAGGGGAGCCCAGCCGATGTAGTCATTGCTCACGCGCCACGAGACCCAGGCCGGAGCCCAGTCCGGACCGGGCACCCAGATCCAGCCAAGTCGGGCCACCTCGGTCCAGCGACCGTAATGATAAGTCGCCCAGCCGAAGGGTTCCTCGCTCCACCAGGCCCAGCCCTGGTCGGTGTCGAGCCAGCGCCCGTCGGTGTAAGGTCGCCACTGCGGAGAGCGGCTCGCGATTTCGGGTTGCCACACGTAGCCATACTCGGCGGTCTCGAACCAGGGGCCGTGAGGTGCGAGTTCGCGATAGAAAAGAGAATAATCCGGACCCGAATTGTAGTCGGGCTGGAGCGGAGCGACCGGACGGGGCCGCTGCGGGGTCTGCACCTGAGGCTGCGGCTCCGGCCGGGAAGTGGCCTCCTCGGCACGTGCCGCGTTTTCGGCAGCGAGGCTCTCCGCCCGCGCGGATGCTTCCTGCGCCCTCACTTCCGCGAGAGCCTTCTCTGCCTGGGCCGCCCGCGACTGTGCCTCGGCGAGAGCCTGATCACTCTTCGCCTGATTGAGTGCCTCGCGGGCACTGGCGGCTTCGGCGAGGGCGGCGGCGCGATCGGCCTGGAGGCGTTCGCGCTCCAGAGCCAGCATCTCTTTTTGGATCTCCAATTGCAGATTCAGGGCGGCGGACGGCTCGACCTGTTTCTCAGGGGTCGTTGGAGGTGTCTGCCGGTCACAGGAGACCGTGAGGGAGAGGAGCAGACAGGAGGGAATGAAGAGGGAGTTTTTCATGAAGATGCCACCTCGAAAGACGTTTCAATCGGTCGTCTTATGAGGTCTCATTGCGGAAAATGCGGGAATGGGCAGAACGCCGGGAGAAAGGGAGAGGCATACCGGTTTTCCCGCTGGAATTTATTCCCCGTTCTCTGAAAAGTAACCTTCTACCATGACCACTCCTTTTCACTACGAAGAGTTCCACGGCGAGGCGATCGGCCCCCTGCTCCATGAGCTCGGGCGGCTCCGTATCGCCGTCTTTCGCGAGTACCCCTATCTCTACGACGGCGATCCCGCCTACGAGGAGACGTATCTCGAGACTTATGTGCGCTCGGCCCGCAGCCTCGTCGTCCTACTCAAAAGCGGAGATGACATCGTCGGTGCGACGACGTGCCTGCCGATGGCGGATGAGTCGCCCGAGTTCCAGGCACCGTTTCTCGCGGCTGGCTACGACCTCGAAGAGATCTTTTATCTCGGTGAATCCGTCATTCTCCCCGCTTTCCGCGGACGCGGGGCCGGGCACGAGTTCTTCCGGCGTCGTGAGTCCCACGCGCAGCGTGTCGGGCCTTTTCGATATACCTGCTTCTGCGCGGTGGACCGTGCGGCCGACCATCCCCTGCGTCCGCCGGGATATGCACCTCTCGACGCCTTCTGGAATCGGATGGGCTATCGCAAAGACCCTGCTCTGCAATGCGAGCTCGAGTGGAAGGAGATTAATGCAGAGGGGCCGAGCCGGAAGCGTCTTTCCTATTGGCGGAAGGAGCTTTCATAGCGGCTAGCGGCGAGGGCGGGGAAAGGGTTCGCAGTCGGTCTACTCGTCCGCCGGTATCGTTGCATCAGCCATTTCCCTCTCCTCGCCCAGAAGCATTTTCTCGAGATACGCAGTCACGGCCTCATTGACCGCAGGGCCGAATCCCTTTCCGTGGCCGCCGCCTTCGACGGTCAGCAGGATCGCCGCGACGCCGGCGGACTTGAGACGTTTCTGGTAATCGACTGATTGCGGGCAGGGGACGGTCGGGTCTTGGTCTCCGTGGACAATGAGATGCGGCGCATCGTCAGCCGTGACATGCTCGATCGGCGAGGCGTTTTTGCCTTGTCAGGATTTTCCTGCACTGCGCCGCCGATGAGTTTTGACTCGGGCGAGTTGGGGGCGTTGTGATCGATGGTGCTGTCGTGGTCTCCCATCGTCAGCATTTCCGACGGGCCGAAAAAGTCGATGACACAGCGCACTTTGGCGTTCCGGTCGAGGTGCGGACCGATCTCTCTCTCGAGTTCGCCGACCCCGTCAGAGACGCCCAGCATCGCGACGAGATGGCCGCCGGCGGAGCTTCCCCAGACGGCGATGCGGTCGGGGTCGAGGCCGTATTCCTCCGCATGGGCCTTGATCCAGCGGATCGCCGCCTTGCAGTCGTGGATCTGTGCAGGCCACTGCGCTTCGCTGCTGAGGCGGTAGCCAATCGAGGCTCCGGCGTATTTCCCCGTCGTGACGAAGGGAGCGACCTTGCTGCCGCCACCGTTCTTGTCTCCTCCCTGCCAAGCGCCGCCATGGATGAAAACGACGACGGGGAGCAGGCCCTCACCGGCTGGCTTTTCGGGAAGATAGAGATCGAGGGCCTGGCGGGGATTACCGGTCCCGGCGTAGTCGAGATCGGGAAGTTTTTTCATGCCCTCCCGGGGAACCCCGTCCGATCGACGAGCGATGGCGGCGTCCTCTTCCTTCGAGACAAAGCCGTCCCCGTTCCGATCAATCCGGTCAAAGTTTTTCCGGAGCGGTTCGGGCAACTCATCGCGGGAGAGTTTGCCGTCCCCGTTGGCATCCCATCGCTCGATCCTCGAAGGGTCCGTCTGCTGTGCGATTGCACCGGTGAGGGAAAAAAGGAAGCCGATGGCAATGGCGGGAAAGTGACCGGGTGACATGCACGATCCAACCGCCCGCTTCGTGGAAAGTTGCGCTTTCGACGCGATGGATTTCCTCACTGCTTTTCCAGATCGGCGAGGGCAGTGGCGAATCGCCGGCCCACTTCCAGGGTGCCGGCGGCGGTGAAATGAATGTGGCGCGGCACGAGCGTCTCCGCTCCGGTGGTATCCATGTAGAGGCAGAGCGGGTCCTGTTCCGCGAGAGCCTTTTGCGCCGCGACAATGACGGGCAGGTGGGGGTTGGAACCGTCGCCGAAGCGGGTATTCACCGCGAGCAGGGCGACGAGACCGGGTGACTCGAGATCCTCCCGCAGCTGCGCGAGCATTGTCCCGAGAGCCTCTTCGTAGCGCGGGGCGGCCTTGGCATTCGCATCGCTCTCCCCCTGGACCCAGAGCAGGGCACGGAGGCGCAGGGTGATACCGCGAGCCTTTGCCGCGACGATCGCGGTTTTGCTCTCCTCGACGAGAGCGCGGTAGCAGGCACCGCCCGACCCCGGGTCGTCGGGGTTCCAGTCTGTCGCCAGGGAGGTGCCGCTGAAGGCGACCTTCACGATGGCGAGGGGAGCGTCTCCCTGCTCGCGCCAGGCCCGTGCAAAGCCCATCTCGGGACCGAAGCCGCCTTCGGCTTTTCCGAAGTTCCCATACTGGCGCTTCAGGCCCGAGGCGGTGTCGCCCGACTCATTGATCTTCGGCATGGGAGTACCCGCGGGCTGCGGGCGGAGCGTCGCCCACTGCCGCGCGCCGGCGGAGTCGTGGGCATCCGGAGGCGGATCCCCGCACCGCCACCAGAAGAGCACCTTTTCATCTTCGGGATCTGCGGGGAGATCGGAGGCATAGGCATCGTAGCCCACCGCATTCGACTGTCCCGCGACGAGCACCAGATCGCGGAACTCGTCGGCGACCAGAGCGCTCGGGAGGCAGGGCAAGAGGGAGAGACAAACGAGGCCGATTCGCAAGATTCGCAAGATTCGCATGGGGCTATCACTGCGAGGTCGCCCCATCAGCGCTCTTCGCTTTTCCCGGATCCTTGAAAAAGAGCAGGAAGAGAACCAGCACCGCCGCCGCCCCCCAGGCCGGCGCTTGCCAGATCGCGGCCCAGTCGTAATTGAGTCCGTTCACGGGAGTCTCGAGCTTATGCATGGCGAGCACTTTGCCGGCGAGGAGTGTCCCGACGAAAGCCCCCACGCCCCAGAGGATGAAGGCGATGAAGCCCTGCGCCGCGCCGCGGGTGCGTTCGCTCGCCTCGTCATCGACGTAGAGCTGGCCCGCGATGAAGAGGAAGTCGTAGCACGCGCCGTGGAGCAGGATCGCCGTGAAGATGAGCGCAGTCGCGGCGGCCCCGGCATCGACGCTGCTCGAGAGAGCGAAATAGCGGGCGACCCAGCAGGCGATGCCCACGAAGATCGTTTTTTTGTATCCGAAGCGTTTCAGGAAAAAGGGCAGGAGCAGGAAGAAGACGATGTCCGAAATCTGGGCGAGCGAGGTCTTCACGAGCATGTTTTCCCATTTCAGTTCGGTCAGGTAGATGCCGAGATTCACGAAGTAAAAATAGAGCGGGATGCAGATGAGGAACATGCAGAGGATGAAGATCGCGAAGGATGGCTTCTTCATCAGCGCGAGGGCATCGAGACCGAGGATCTCGCCAACGCTGACATCGGCGCCGGTTTTCATCGGCGGGGTGTGGGGGAGCATCAGGGAAAACACCCCGAAGACGATCGAGGCGCCGCCGGCGAGGTAGAACTGCACCGACGACTCGGCCCCTTTCAGGTAATTGAGGGTCACCAGCCCGGCGATCCAACCCACCGCCGAGAGCATCTTGACGCGGGGAAAGTCGGTCTTCGGATTCGCAAGGTGATGGAGTGAAAGGGAGTTGCCGAGGGCGAGCGTCGGAACGTAGAGGGCACAGTAGAAGATCAGGGCCGGGTAAAAGCTGCTGAAGTCTTTGAACTGCGGAAGGAAACAGAGCGTCGCTCCGCCGAGGATCCCGAGGACGGCGAGGAGTTTTTCCGACGCGAAGTAGCGGTCCGCAATGAGTCCGACGAGAAAAGGGGAGATCATCGCGCCGATCGCAAAGGCTCCGTAGGCGAGACCGATCTGGCCTCCAGTGAACTGCAGGGTGTTGGAGAGGTAAGTCCCCATGCTGACATACCACGAACCCCAGATGAAATACTGGAGGAACATGAACACGGCGAGTTTGATTTTGATCTGTGTCTGCATTGGCGGGATAGAATGGGGAGAGTTGAGAGGGGATGGCTTTCCAAGTCAAGCGCGACGGGTGACGTGATCGCGAAAGCGCTACGGGAATCCCGACCGCTGTAGTGGTGACCTCCACGTCGCCACCGCGAAAATTATCCAGCAGCCTCTTCAGTCGTTTTCTTCGGCGTGCGATCTCGCCCGAATTACAAAATGACTCACCGCGACCGGGAAGAACAAGGAGGCGCGACACTCCTGTCGCGCGGCTAGCCCGGTTGGGCAACGACTCGACAGTCGATCGTCGCTTCGGCAAGATTCTTGGCCGACTGTTGCGCGGTCGGAGAATTAAACATCCCGCGATTGCCGACCAGCACGACAGGAGTGTCGTGCCTCCTTGGGATTTATGGGCGCGCAGAGGGACTCGCAAGAGTTTTCTCTCCGTTGCACGCACAATGACCCACCCGGGTTCCTCAGCCCCCACCGACTGAAAACTGGTAGAGCGAGGCGTCCCCGCCGAGAGCCGGTTCGATTCCCCGCGTCCGTTCGTCTAATCGGCTCACCGGGACAGTTCGCCCTACCTTGAAGACAAGGAGGTGCGACATGTCTGTCGCAAAGCGTTTCGTGCACTGCGCGCTATCGCGATCAATGGCCCCCCGATGACCGAAGAGCACGACAAGAATGTCGTGCCTCACGGGTGGCAGTGCGATCCCCGGCACTGGGCCATACGCGTCAAGTTAAGAGCGTAAGAATGCGTTCGTCCAACGAGACACGGGAGCGCTTTTCCTGGGTCGCGTAGCGTGCCAGGCTGTGGAGTTCTTTCCCGAGAGACCTGCCCTGCAACTCTCGACAAAACACCTTCCTCAACATCGGGACGAGCGACTCGAAGGCCATGATCGGGCCGATCACTTTGAGCGGTTTTTCCTCCTCTGTCTACCCTCCCGCCATCTCCGTTTCTCCGGTCTCATTGGCGACCTCCAGGTTGACGATTCGCCCCATCATTCGCCATAAATTGATACTCATGACTCCCATCATCATTTGGGCGTAGGCGAGGTATTGGATCGTGTTCTCGTTGGTCCGGTGGCGGCTCCATTTCTCCAGATCTTGCCCGCTTTTCGATCACGTCGCACTTGCCTACGGCAGTAACATCCGCACCGGACACGAATTGAACAACTGCCCCACTATTCTGACCGGCGGCGGTGCCGGAATCAAACTGGGTCAAAATATCGTCGCGCCGAAAGACACGCCTCTCTGTAACGCCTGGCTTTCCCTCCTTCACGGTATCGGCGTCGAAGTCGAGCGACACGGAGACAGCAGCGGGTTGCTGAAGGAGATCATCGCTTAACAGGCAAGTCGTTCCGTATTCCTGAGAGCCTATTATTTCCTCAGAAATGGTAGGATCGACATCGTAGTTGTCGTGGAGCGGAGAAACACTTCGTTGTTTCGACGCGATTCAACCGGGATGAGATGGATTCACGATCCGATAGACCGCCACATGGCGCTCTTGCCACCCGTGCAGCGTTTAACGGTCTTCATCCGACATCTCCAGGACCGCCGCGAGGATATCGACGACTCCGAAACCCGACCATGCGGTGCATTCCTGACAAAGGAAGTCGTCGGTCGTATTGATCTCCGCTCCAGGTTCCGGCTCACTTCGGGCCACGTAGTCCCCGTGAAACAAACGAAACAAGAACGACCGCGTGCCGAGCCATATCAGCTTCTGTTTCACGCTCCATCCCCGGTGGTTCTGCCTGCCGAGGTATTCCGCCACCGGGGATTTCCGCGGCAGCCTGCCGAATGCAGCGGAGAAAAAAGTGGAGGCGTGTTCCGACAGCGCGAGGAATCCGCGATGGGCCGGCGAGACGATGGTATTCGGCAGGAAATGCCGCCAGAGTGAGTAGAGGAAAAACCGGAAACGCCCCGCATCGAATGCCTCCAATCCCTCGTCGCCCTCGCGGTAGACCAAGGGCAGCGGCACACCGAATATCGAATAGCTCCGTGTTGGAGGTTTCGATGCTGCGCCACAGTCCTGCATCCGCATGGAGATCCTCAGCCAACCCCGCGATGGCGACCGCCAGGTTGTCCGCTGCGGCCGGAGCGATCTGGAAGACCGGGGCATTGATCTCCACCAATTGGCCCCGTAGCTCGTCCCGATAGGCAAGGGCCACGTTAAACAACGCTTTCTCCGACTTCTTTTCGACGCCCGGCGGTCGTCCCAATTCCCAAGTTTCGCGAAACTTCATATCTCACGTCTTTGCTAACCCGAAAATCCGCCTCGCGCCAAGACGAATGGACGAATTGTCACTTGGCTGTGCCCTGGCAACTCTTCTACGGGAGGAAACTTGATCGCGTAGTCACGCCGGACCCGGTAGCGATTGCGAGAAGTCCCCATCGCGGCGACGTTCCGACATGACGGAACGACTCGACCGACGCCGCTTTGTGTTGCGCTCTCTTTACGCCTCACTCGCCCTGCCGAGTCTGTCTTCGTTTTTACCGGGTTCCCTGCGCGCCAACGGTGCCGTCCTCGCGACGAAGGGAGCAGGGGTCGGGGCACGCCGTTTTGTCGCGGTGGGGAACCTCCTCGGCTTCCAGCAAAAATCCTTTTTCCCCGAGACAACCGGCAAGGGCTACGAGCTGACGACCCTGCTGAAACCCCTCGCCGCGAACCGGGAGCAGATGACCGTCTACCGCGGTCTCGACCACGGGATCAAGGGCGGTCACTTCGCGGTCCATTCCTTCCTTTCCGGCGTGCTCAACTCCGAGGCCCAGAATCGACCCGACGGCAATGTCTCGATCGACCAGTTCATCGCCGACGAAGTGGGCATGCAGACGCGCCTGCCTTCGCTCACGGTGGGGTCCGAAGACGGCATCCATGGCGGCTGCCAGATCGCCTGGACCAAGTCGGGCGTGCGTGTCCCACCCATCACCGGTCCGGCCGACCTTTTTGAAAAACTCTTCGTGGAGGAGTCGCCCGAGCGCCGCGCCAGCCGGTCCGGCGAGAACAAGCTGCATGGCTCCATCCTCGACAGCGTCCTCGAAGACGCCAACGATCTCGCGAAGCAGGTCAATCGTGAGGACAAGGAGAAACTCGACGAATACTTCACCTCCATCCGCGACGTGGAAAAACGCCTCGAGATGCGGCGGCGCTGGGAGAACGAGCCGAAACCCAAAGCCCCCTTCGAAAAGCCGGCCGACCGCAACACGGTCGAGGATCTGCCCATGCTTTACGAGCTGATCGCGCTGGCCCTGCAGACCGACTCTACCCGCGTCGCGACGCTGGAGATCGGCGGCTGCTATCTGCCGCAACATCTCGGGATCGATAAATCCTACCACGGCCTCTCCCACCACGGGAAAGACGAGGAGGCGATCAAGCATCTCATCACGCTGGAGACCCACCAGATCGAGCATTTTGGAAAATTCCTCACCCGTCTCGCTTCGATCAAGGATGGTGATCGCACGCTGCTCGACTCGACCGCCGTCCTTTTCGGCAGCGGCATCGGCGACGGCAACTCTCATACCAACTCTGATCTGCCCATCATCCTCGCGGGCGGCGGTTACCGTCACGGCGAGTTCCGCAAGATCGAGACGAGCGGGTCGAAGAAGGTCCCGCTCTGCAACCTCTTCCTCGATATCGCGCAGAAGATGGGTCTGGAGACCGAAGCTTTCGGCACGAGCACGAGCACTTTTTCGTGAGCTAGCCTACCGCCGCCGCCAGCATGGTCCGTCAATCCATAGGCGGAATCCCGGCGAGGGCGGCGAGAAGTCGTTCGACGGTGCCGTGGGTCGTACACCAGCCCTCGATGTAGGCCATGTCGAGGGACTCGGGACCCTGCACGGCGAGCACATCACGAGCGTCCTCGAGGTCCTTGACCCGTCCCCAGCGGAGCTTCTGCACGATCACGTCCTCGGGCGTGGGCAGCCAGGTGGTGCGGTTGAGCATCGGCACGAAGACTTGCTGCCGACGCTCGAACTCGGAATACACAAACGCGTCGTCGAAGGTCTCAAACAATTCCACCTTGAACGGAGGCGTGCCGCGACTGTTCCCTACATGCCGCCGTCCCCGGGTGATCGTATCGAAGACGACTTGGGGGTCGAACTGCACATGCGGACCGAGTTGGTCCACAAGCGCGTCCACCGCTCCCGGCAGCTTGACTGAAACCAGAAGATCGACGTCTCGAGTGGATCGGGGAATGCCGTAAGCTCCGGCAGCGATGGCTCCCACCGCCATGAAATCGACCCCGAGAGCCTCGGCCGCCTCGATAACGTGAATCGCTAACTCCTCCAGTTTCATGCCGCTGACTGGCTCGAGGGGGGTTCCGTTATGTATAGCCCATGCTCGTGCAACTGATCGAGACGGGACATCCAACGTCGAACCTCCTTCCAACCCGCCTCTTCGTCCCTCGTGCCAAGTCGGTGCATTGCGCCGGCCAGCATCATGCCGAATTGGTGGTTGGAGAGTTCGAACACATCCGCCAGCCGCTGCTCCACCGTCAGGCCGCGCGCACGGAGCACCCGCTCGCGGTAGATGTCGTCCTGCAGCGCCTTGAGCGCGGCGGGGTCGTCGTGGGGGTTCGCCATACTGTCAAGGAGCCATGGCCCGGACGAATTGCAAGCACAGCCCACCATCGAAACCGCAGTCACGAGACCGGCGTAGAATACCCTGCCGGGCCTCCTCCGCCAGCGCAAACACGCCCGCATTCACTCGTGTCCTTGACAGGCAAACGCCAGTAACTTCCTCCCACCCTATGCAGCCGTCGATCCAGGAAAGCGAAAGACCCAACCCATGAATATCCTCTTTCGCGCGCCTCTGTTACTGGCATTCCTCCTTGGCCCCGCCTCCGCCTCCACCGCAGAGGAACGCCGCGAAGTCGTCTCCCAATTCCTCGGCAAATACTGCCTCGAGTGCCATGACTCGTCCGTGCAGAAAGGCGAGCGGGATTTCGAGGCTTTTGACCTGCCGCTGAAGGCCCACCACGATCTCATTTCCGCGAAGGAGATCATCGACCAGGTGACCCTGCGCGAAATGCCGCCGAAGAAGGCGGACCAACCCACCGACGACGAGCGTCTCGTCGTGCTGCGGGCGCTGCGCGGAGGCATCGCGGCGGCGCGCTCCCAGTTCGAGAGCACCGGGTCGCGCACGGTGATGCGGCGTCTCTCGAATCGTGAGTATGAAAACACCGTCACGACCCTCTTCGGTCGCCGAGTCGATACTCTCGGGTTGACCGCCGATTTCCCGAAAGACAAAACGAGCCATCACCTCGACAATATCGGCGACACCCTCGTGACCTCGGGTTTCCTCCTCGACCAGTATTTCCAGTCGGCCAATCGCCTCGTCGAAAGCCGTCTCGGAAAGCCCGCGATGGAACCTCAGTCGTGGCATTTCACGAAGAACTTCAAGCAGTACGAAGAACTCAGCGGTTCCCACAAAGAGGTCTTCAACTACGAATTCCTCTGCCTCTACGAACAACCCAACACAGACACACGTCAGGGCGGCTACGGGCACATCGAGGACTTTCTCAAAGGCGTCCCGGTCTCGGGCCTTTACGAAATCGAGGTCCATGCCCGGGCGATGCACCGCGACACCCACTACGACCCGAAGATCTTCGGGATCGATCTCTCCGAACCCTTCCGCATCGGCGTGGTGCCGGGTGATGTGACGAAAGGGCACATCCACTACCCGCAGGCGATCGAGCCGCTCCTCGCCGAGGCCGTCGTCCCTGACAAAGAGCCCACCTGGCTGAAGTTCGAAGTCTGGCTCGAAGCCGGGCAGACCCCGCGCTTCATCTTCCCGAACGGCCCCTACGAATCGCGCGCCTCCGTCCTCGAGATCAACAAGCGCTACAAAGACGAATTCAAAGGGAAAGTATCCGACTCCGGAGTCGGTCGGGCCCACCTCCTCAAAGAAGGCAAGCTGCCCCACATCCGCATCGGCGAGATCAAGATCAAAGGCCCTCTGCAGGAAAAAGGCGGATCGCTCGAGGAAATCGCCGTCTTTGGCCCCGGCGGCTTTCAGGAAGGGGATGCCGTACCGCAGCTCTATGCCTTCGGGGAAAAAGCCTTCCGCCGACCCCTCGACGACAAGGATCGCAACCGCATCGAGGGCACCTACCGCAAGCGTCTTGAGGAAAAAGCCTCGCCCCGCCAGGCCGCCCTCGATACGGTCAAGCGCATCCTCTGCTCGCCCGCCTTCTTCTACCTCAGCGAAGTCACTCCCGAAGACGAACGGCTCCTGCGGCCCTACGATCTCGCCTCGCGTCTCTCCTACGCGCTCTGGGCCGGCCCTCCCGACGAGGCGCTCCTCGCCAGTGCCGCCGATGACAGCCTCGCCAAACCCGAAGTTCTGGCCGGGCAAGTCGCGCGCATGCTCGAGGACAAACGCTCCCGGGGCTTCGTCGAGGCCTTCCTCGACAGTTGGCTGAACCTGCGCGAGATCGGCAACCAGCCGCCGCCCCGCCAGAACGCCCGCGTCTTCTACGCCGAAGATCTGCCGTCGTCGATGAAGTCCGAGGCCCGCTTTTTCTTCCGCCACCTCCTTGAGAGCGACGGCCCCGTCACCGACCTGCTCGATTCCGACTATACCTTCGTCGATAAGAAACTCGCTGCCCTTTATGACCTGCCGGAAAAAGACAAACTGCGACTCGCCGACGGATTCCAGCGTGTTTCCCTGAAGCCCGGGAGCCATCGCGGCGGTGTCCTCGGCATGGCCGGCGTGCTCACCGTGAGTGCGAACGGCGTCGAGACCTCCCCGGTGACCCGCGGGGTCTGGGTCTCGGAGAACTTCCTCGGCGTGACACCCCCGCCGCCGCCCGATGTGGTGCCGGTGATCGAGTCCGATGTGAGCGGCGCGACGACGATACGGGAGCGACTCGCCAAACACGCCGCCGACAAGACCTGTGCCGAATGCCACCGCAAGATCGACCCGCTCGGCTTCGGGCTCGAGACCTTTGATCCCATCGGCCGCTGGCGGACGAAATATCCCGCCACGAAAAAGGACGGCCCCACACCGCAGATCGATGCCTCGGGCGAGTTCCCCTCGGGCGAGACCTACGGCGACTTCCGCGAGTTCAAAAAAATCCTGACAGAACAACGAAAAGATCTTTTTACGAGACATCTCGTCTTAAAACTGCTCGCTTACTCCACCGGCCGCCACATGGAAGTCGTCGACGACTACGAGATCGAGGACATCCTCGGGCGGGTAAAAGAGCAAGACTACGGGCTCAATACCCTCGTCGTCGAGGCTCTCACGAGCGGAATTTTCCGGTCGCGCTGAAGAGTCACGGGAATGCGCCGAATCGATCCTGTTTTACGGGGCCTGCCTGCCGTAAGATTCGAAGCCTGATGGACCCTCCAACCCATCGTCGACCGCGTGGAAAAGGGCGCCGGATTTGCGGCGTCGCGATCCTGTCATGTCTGCTCACTTCGCCGATCACGGCTGAGCCCCTCTTTGAAGACAGCGTCGCCCCGATCCTCGAAGCCCGCTGTGTCGAGTGCCACAACGCCTCAACCCGCCGGGGCGAGCTCGATCTTTCCTCACCTCCGGGCATCCGCCGGGGAAGTGAGTCCGGTCCTGTCTTCATCGCGGGCGAACCGGAAAAAAGCCTCCTCTACGAACTCGTCCATCGCGGTGAAATGCCGAAAAAGGGCGATGACCTCTCCCACGATCAGGTCGAAACGATCCGCGCCTGGATCGCGAGCGGGGCCGGGTTTCGCGAAACCCCGCCGACCCTCACAAAAGCACCTCCCCACCAGCACGAGGTCATCCCCGTGATGTTGCTGCGATGCACCGCCTGTCACGGCGCGCAGCGGCAGGATGGCGGGCTCGACCTGCGCACTCCCGCTTCCATGCGTCAGGGAGGCAAGAGCGGCCCGGCTTTCGTCGCCCGCGATCCAGACGCGAGCCGGATGATCCAGCGGATCGAGAGCGAGGCCTGTCCGCCGCAGGAGTTGCTCCTGAAGTATTTTGTGAAACGTCCACCCTCCAGCGAGCTCGCCCGCCTCCGTGAATGGATCGCCGCCGGCGCGCCCGAGCAGGACATCGCACCCGACGTCGCGACCGGCGAAGCGGATCCTCTCGTCTCGGATGAGGACCGGAATCACTGGGCTTTTCAAACACCAAAACGCCCCGCCGGAGGAAATTCCGTCGATGATTTCATCGCGGCCAAACTTGCCCCCGCCGGGCTCGCTTTCGCCCCCGAAGCGGATCGCGAAACCCTCATCCGGCGCACCTCGATCGACCTCACCGGTTTACCGCCCTCGCCCGAGGAATGGCAGTATTGGAAGAACCAGCCCGATGCGAACTGGTATGCGGCGATGGTTGATCGTCTCCTCGATTCTCCCCACTACGGCGAGCGTTGGGGGCGCATCTGGCTAGATCTCGCCGGATACGCCGATTCCGAAGGGGGGCTGGAGAGCGACCCCGTCCGGGAAACTGCATGGCGCTATCGCGACTATGTCGTGAAGGCTTTCCACGAGGACAAACCCTATGACCGATTCCTCCTCGAGCAGATCGCGGGCGACGAACTGATCGACTCCGCCGGCGCTGTCGGAGTGACCGACGAGGTCGTCGAAAACCTCGTCGCCACCGGATTCCTGCGCATGGGAGTGGACCAGACCGGCTCGCGCACCATGAACTTCACCGAAGACCGCCTCGGCGTAGTCTACGATGCCCTCAAAGTCCTCGGTTCCAGCGTGATGGGCCTGACTCTCGAGTGCGCTCGCTGCCACACCCACAAGTACGATCCCATCCCGCAGCGCGACTATTTCCGGCTGAAGAGCGTCTTCCAGGGCGCCCTCGACGAGCATGACTGGCTCAGTTTCAGGAACCGGAATCTCGACGCCGCTACCCCCGCGCAACTCGACCGCCTCACCGCGACCAACCCGCCGCTCGAAAGCGAAATCAAAGTCCTCGAAAGCGAACTCGCCGCAGCAATCTCCTCGGGGCGGCGTGAGCTGATGCGACTCTATTACGCCGAACTCTCCGAAGCCGACGGAGAGGAAACGCTCGTCGCCCTGCGCAAAGCGCCGAATATGCGCACCCTCCATCAGGCGCACCTGGTGGAAAAATATCGTCTCGCCGATCTCATGCCCGAAGCGGAACAACCCGCCGCCGTGCTCGCCTCGCGGCGTCATCTGGAAGACCTGCAAACCCGTCTCGACCGGCTCCGGGCGAAACTCGAGCCGACTCCCGTGATCCGCGCCCTCTGGGACCGCGGTGATCCTTCACCCACCTACATCCTCCGCCGCGGCGAATATGACAAACCCTCGCGTCTCGTCGGCCCCGGCGTGCTCACCGTGCTCACTGACGGAAAAACGCCCTTCATCGCGACACCGCCTTTTCCTGACGGAACTTCCAAAACAGGACGCCGCCTCGCTTTTGCCCGATGGTTGACGCAGCCCGATCACCCCCTCACCGCCCGGGTCATGGTGAACCGGATCTGGCATCACCATTTCGGTAGCGGGATCGTCCGCAGCCTCGAAGATTTCGGCAATCAAGGCGTGCGCCCGACCCATCCCGAACTCCTCGACTGGCTCGCCCTCGAGTTTGTCGAGCGAGGTTGGAGCGTGAAAGAAATGCACCGCCTCATCATGAACTCGCGCACCTATCGCCAGTCAGTCCGGTTGGATGATGACCGCTTCGCGAAAGATCCCGGGAACCGCCTCTTTTCGCGGATGAATCTGCGCCGCCTCGATGCCGAGACGATTCACGACTCTCTCCTCGCCGTCTCCGGGCGCCTCGATCCGCGTCCCGGGGGACGTCCCGATCCCGTAAGAATCGATGGAGACGGATTGGTCCTCGCCACGCCCGGGGAAGATGGCCGCTGGCGGCGGTCACTTTACGTCCTCCATCGCCGCACCGAGATGCCAACGATGCTCGAGACCTTCGACTATCCCGAGATGGGACCAAACTGCGTCGAACGCTCCCTCTCCACGGTCTCGCCCCAGGCTCTCTATCTACTCAACAACGCGCGCGTCCGCGACCTCGCCACCTCACTCGCCGAGCGCGTCGCCGGGCGATGCGACGGGGAAACCGGCGACCCCGTGCTTGCCTTCGTCGAGGCCGCGCATCCCATCGTCTACGGCCGCACCCCCTCGCCGCAGGAGCGTGCCGCAGGCATCGAGGCGATCCGCGCCCTCACGCGCGAATGGTCCGGCGACGAGGCCCGCGCTTTCGAGACCTATTGCCACACCTTGCTCAACTCCGCCGCCTTCCTTTATCTCGACTGATCCAATGAAGGGAAAACACTTCCAGAACGCCACCCTCGGCCGCCGCGATTTCTTCGCCCGCACCGGCGACGGCCTCCTCGGTGCCGCTCTCGCCCAACTCCTCGGGGAGGAATTCACCGGCGGAACGGCCCGCGCCTCGGACACTCTGCCGAACAACCTCGCGACGCGTCAGGGCCATCACCCTGCCAAAGCCACCTCGGTGATCCAGCTCTTCATGAACGGGGGTCCGAGCCAGATGGACCTTTTCGATCCGAAGCCCGTCCTCAACCGCTTCGATGGGAAACCCTTTCCCGGAAACATCGAGGAACTCGGGAATCAGGGCACTTCCAACATCGGGGTGATGATGGGCGGCCAGTATCCCATGGCGCGCCACGGCCAATCGGGCCGATGGATGGCCGACGTACTCCCCCACACCGCGAAGATGATCGACGAGCTCTGTTTCGTCCATTCGATGTGGACCGATCACCCGAACCACGACAACGCCCTCTACAAGATCCACAGCGGGCGTCTCTTTACGGGTTACCCGACGCTCGGAGCCTGGACCGTCTACGGACTCGGCACGGAAAACCGAAATCTACCCGCCTACGTCGTCCTCGGCGATCCGCTCGGATTGCCCCACAACGGCACGCGCAACTGGACTTCGGGCTTCCTCCCGCCCACCTTCCAGGGCACGACCCTGCGTCCCACCGGCTCGCCCATCCTCAATTTGAAGCCGCAGTTTGAACAACCCTCCGCCGTGACCGAGGCAGCGCGCGGGCTCCTGGAGCGCCTCGACGCAATCCACCGGCAGGAGCGACCCCATCAGCCCGATCTTGACGCCCGTATCGAATCGTACGGTCTGGCCGCGCGCATGCAGCTCTCCGCGAGCGAGGCCCTCGACCTCTCGAGGGAAAATCCCCACACCCTCGAAAGCTACGGCATCGGGGAAAAGACAACCGACTCCTACGGGCGGCGCTGTCTCCTCGCCCGTCGCCTCGTCGAGCGGGGGGTGCGTTTTGTGCAGCTTTTCCTCGAGGAGCAACCGTGGGACAGTCACGTCGATCTCGCCGACAACCATCGCGCCGTCTGTGAACGGACCGACAAACCCGTCGCCGGGCTCCTCCGCGATCTGAAACAACGCGGCCTCCTCGAAAACACCCTCGTGATCTGGGGCGGCGAGTTCGGCCGCACCCCGACCTCGCAGAAGACCGGCGATCTATTCACCGGACGCGATCACAACATGCAGGCCTTCAGCTCCTGGATGGCCGGGGGCGGAGTGAAAAGCGGCTTTTCCTACGGTCAGACCGACGAGTTCGGTCATGCCGTGGTCGAAGATCCCGTAAGCGTCCATGATTTCCACGCCACTGTTCTACATCTGTTAGGGATCAACCATGAGAAGCTCTTTTTCCCCCGCAGCGGACTCGAAGAGCGCCTCACCGGGATCGAGCCTCCCCGCGTCGTGACCGAACTTCTCGCATGAAACGGCGCGATCTTTTCAAGGGCACCCTCGCCGGCGGCTCTCTCGCAACCCTCTCAGCGTCAGGCGATACCGCCCCCCGGGGTGTCGTCGATACAAACGTAAGCCTCTTCCGCTGGCCCTTTCGCCGCCTGCCCCTCGATGAGACCGGGAAGCTGGTCGAAAAGCTGCGCTCCCTCGGCATCACAACGGCCCTCGCGGGGACGTTCGAGGGGATCTTCCACCGCGATCTCACGGCGGCGAATGACCGCCTCTCGGCGGAGTGCGCGCGATTTCCCGAACTCATCCCCGTGGCCTCGGTCGATCCCTCCATGCCCGGCTGGGAACGCGATCTCGCCGGGGCAAAAATCGCGATCCGCCTGCATCCCGGCTATCACGGTTACGCCCTCGACGACCCCCGCATCCACGAACTTCTCATCGCGGCCGCGCAGCGCGCTCTGCTCGTCCAACTCACCGTAGCCCTCGAGGATCCGCGCACCCAATCCGACCTCGTGCGGGTGCCCGAGGTCGATCTGACCCCCTTGCCCGCCGCGATGGCGAAGGTTCCGTCCGCGAGGGTGCAGCTCCTCAATTGGAAAGGGCGGGGATCTCTCACCAATACCCTGCGCGATCTCCCGAATCTTTCCGTCGACACCGCCCTCGCCGACGGCACCGATGCGGTGGTCGCACTCGTGAAGACTTTCGGGCCCGAGCGGGTCATGTTCGGGACCCATGCCCCTTTTCTCATTCCCGAAGCAGCGCTCCTGCGCGTCCACGAGGCGGGACTGGGGGAAGCGGACTTGCGAGCCGTCGTCAGAGAGAATGGGGAAGCGTGGATCCGAATGTAACCTTGCCATGGACTTTTCCCACCTCACCTGGGGCCTCCCCTCCGCAGAACGACTGCGCGAATACCGCATCTGGGATTCCTACTTCACTCCGGCCCACGGGCATCCGGGCAAAGACGGATTTTCCGCCACCCTCGCCGATATGGAACGGTCAGAGCGAGCCATCTCGCTCGGCCAGTTTGAGAAACTCTGCCTTTTTTCCCATGTAGGACTCGGCACCACAGGAGACGCGGCGGTCGAGACCCTGCTTCGCGGAACACCGACCCTCGTCCTGAAGCCGTTCGAGCGCTGGCCCGACAAACTTCTCGGCATGATCCACCTCAACGCCCACGAGGTGAAAAACTCCCTCGACGCGATCGACCGGTGGCTCCGCGACGGACCCATGACCGGCGTCTACTTTCCCGGGGGCGGACCCGCCGCGCTATCCTGCTCGCACCCGAATGTCATCACTCTCGTCGAGCGGGTCATCGAGCGGAAAGGCGTCATCATGCAGCACACCTGGAACAAGACGGGCGGCAAGCAGGGCCCGGGCGAGTCGACTCCCGCCGAGCTCGCCACCCTCGCCGCCCGGTTCCCGGAACAGATTTTCGTCTGCGCCCACGCCGGAGGCGAGTGGGAACAGGGGCTCCGCGCCGTCAGGGGGACGCCCAACGTGTGGATTGAGACCTCTGGCTTTGACGCGACGGCCGGTTTCATGGAGATGGCGGCGCGCGAACTGGGAGAAGATCGCATCCTCTTCGGCAGTCATCTGCCCTCGCGTTCCCTCGGCACCGAACTGACCAAGGTGACGGCGGCGGCGATCACGGAAGAGGCGAAGAAAAAGATCCTCGGGGGAAATTTTCGTCGCCTGTTAGGCCATTGAGGCGGGGTTGGGCTCTCCCTCCTCCGCCGAGAGCCCCCGGTGATCGACACTGTCTTTTCACAAAAAACCCCATCCCGGCCAGGAGGAGGTTGGCCGGAATAGGGTGAATGTCAGGGTTTCCCCCGCCAAGGGTTACGCGTCGCCCGGGACTACAGATCGAAACGATCCGCGTTCATGATTTTTGCCCAGGCGGTGACGAAGTCGGTGACGAACCTCTCCTCGGCATCGGCACTGCCGTAGACTTCGGCGATGGCGCGGAGCTGGGAGTTCGATCCGAAGACGAGGTCGACCGAGGTGGCGGTCCACTTGAGATCGCCGGTTTTGCGATCGCGCCCTTCGTAGAAATGCTCGCACATCTCAGAGACTTTCCACTCGGTGCCCATGTCGAGCAGGTTCATGAAGAAGTCGTTCGTGAGCTGACCGCGGCGGGCCGTGAAGACCCCGAGGTCGGGATGGCCGACGTTGGTGCCGAGCACCCGCATGCCCCCGACGAGCACGGTCATCTCGGGTGCGGTGAGCCCGAGGAGCTGCGCCCGATCGACGAGGGTCTCGGGCGCGGGACGATCGAGCTCGTTGCCGAGGTAGTTGCGGAAGCCATCCTGAGTCGGCTCGAGTACGGCGAAGGACTCGGTGTCGGTTAACTCCTGAGTCGTATCGGCACGACCGACAGAGAAGGGCACTTTCACCTCGTGTCCGGCTTTCTTCGCAGCGTCTTCGACGGCGGCGCTGCCGCCGAGGACGATGAGGTCGGCGAGGGAGACTTTCTTTCCACCGGTCGCGGCGGCATTGAAGTCTGCCTGCACTTTCTCCAGAATCGCGAGGACTTTGGCGAGTTGCTCGGGCTGATTCACCACCCAGTCCTTTTGCGGGGCGAGACGGAGACGGGCTCCGTTGGCACCACCGCGCAGGTCGGATCCGCGGAAGGTCGAGGCCGAAGCCCAGGCCGTCGAGACGAGCTGCGAGGTCGTGAGGCCCGAGGCGAGGATCTGTTCTTTCAACGAAGCGATGTCCGCTTCGTTGACGAGCTCGTAATCGGCAGCGGGCACGGGGTCCTGCCAGATGAGGGCTTCTTTGGGCACTTCGGGGCCGAGATACCGGGCGACGGGGCCCATGTCGCGGTGGGTCAGTTTGTACCAGGCCTTGGAGAAGGCGGCGGCGAACTGGTCGGGATTCTCGAGGAAACGCTTCGAGATCTCGCGGTAGATCGGATCTTCCTTCAGTGCGATGTCAGTCGTGAACATCATCGGGGCGTGGCGCTTGGCGGGATCGTGTGCATCGGGCACCGTGTCCTTGGCGGCGTCGCCTTTGGGTTTCCACTGGTGGGCACCGGCGGGGCTTTTGGTCAGTTCCCATTCGAAAGCGAAGAGGTTCGTGAAGTAGCTGTGGGACCAGACCGCCGGGGTGGAGGTCCAGGCTCCTTCGAGGCCGCTCGTGATGGTGTCGCCGGCATTGCCTTTGCCATAGGTGTTTTTCCAGCCAAGGCCTTGTTCCTCCAAGGGAGCGCCCTCGGGTTCGGCCCCGACATTGTCTTTGGGAGTGGTGGCGCCGTGGGCTTTGCCGAAGGTGTGACCGCCGGCGATGAGGGCGACCGTTTCCTCATCGTTCATGGCCATGCGGGCAAAGGTCTCACGAGTGTCTTTTGCCGCCGCGAGCGGATCGGGCTTGCCGTTGGGACCCTCGGGGTTCACGTAGATGAGGCCCATCTGTACGGCAGCGAGGGGATTCTCGAGGGTGCGGTCTTCACTATAGCGTTTGTCACCGAGCCACTCGGTCTCGGGACCCCAGTAGATATCCTGCTGGGGTTCCCAGACGTCCTCACGGCCGCCACCGAAACCGTAGGTGGTAAAGCCCATCGTCTCGAGGGCGACGTTGCCGGTCAGGACCATGAGATCGGCCCACGAGATTTTCTGCCCGTATTTCTGCTTGATGGGCCAGAGGAGGCGGCGCGCTTTGTCGAGGTTCGCGTTGTCGGGCCAACTGTTGAGCGGAGCAAAACGCTGCGTACCGTCAGAGGCACCACCGCGTCCATCGCTCACCCGATAGGTGCCGGCGCTGTGCCAGGCCATGCGGATGAAGAGGGGTCCGTAGTTGCCGTAGTCGGCCGGCCACCAGTCCTGCGAGGTAGTCATCAGCTCGGCGAGGTCTTTCTTCAAGGCGGCGAGGTCGAGCTTCTTAAACTCTTCGGCGTAGCTGAAACTCTCTCCCACCGGATTGCTCTTCGCGGAGTTCTGGTGCAGCATCTGCAAGTTCAGTTGCTCGGGCCACCAATAGCCGTTCGACATCGCACCGGAGGCGGTATGGCGGGTGGGGGCGGCGGGCTTGGCTCCCATCACGGGGCATTTGCTGATATCGTTCGCCGATTCGTCGGGCGTGCTTGCCGCCTTGGGTTCCTGCGCTGAGACGAGCGCAAAAGGCGCGAGCATCAGGAGAGAAAGGAAGGCAGTCGGGTGTTTTTTCTTCATGGCTTTCATTGGGGTTGGGTTTTTGGACTCCACTCGGGTCTCATCTCTTAACTTACTACGATCCCACGCATTATGCATCCAATGCATTGTTAGAATCCTTGCGATGCGCCTGGTGAATACCTATTGTCCGGCGTGAGAACTGACATCGAATTCCAACAACTTGAGCAATTTGTCGCCGTGGCGAGGGCGAGGAACTTCACGCGCGCCGCGACCGAACTGAACCTTTCCCAATCGGCCCTCAGCCGGGCCATTCGGAAACTCGAAGACCAGATCGGCCAGCCGCTCTTCGAACGAAGACCGCGCGAAGTCGTCCTCACTGATCTCGGCGAGCTCCTCCTCGAGCGGGCCAAAGAAATCCTGAAACTGGTTGAGGACACTTTTTCGCTCATCTCGGAGTCGGGGGGAAGGGGACGCATCCGCCTCGGGGCGATCCCGACGATCGCGCCGTATTTTCTCCCCCGACTTCTCAGTAGTTTCGCTGCGTTTCACCCGGACATTTCCGTCGTGGTGCGGGAAGACACGACTGAGAATCTCCTCAAACGCTGCAGCCATGGCGACATCGACATCGCCATCCTCGCCCTGCCGCTCATCGCTAAGTATCTGGAAATCGAAACTCTCTTCGACGAGGAACTGCTCCTCGTGCTCCCGGTCTCTCATCCGCTCGCCACCTGCGAGGAAATCACCCCCGATGCCGTCGAAGAATACCCTTTCGTGATGCTGAACGAGGCGCACTGCCTCTCGGACAACATCGCCTCCTACTGCCGCCAGCAATCCGTCCAGCCCGTCACGGTGGATCGCATCAGTCAGCTCACGACGGTGCAGGAACTCGTCGCCCTCGGCCACGGCATCTCCGTAGTCCCGGAAATGGCCCGCCGCCTCGACCTCAGCGACCGGCGTGTCTACCGCTCTTTCAGCGGGGAAAAGCCCCTCCGCACGATCTCCATGGTGTGGAATCCCTATCGCTACCAGAGCAAATGGGTGAAGGAGCTAATGGAGCATCTGCGTTCCACCAAAGCAGCCATGCAACAAGGGGATTGACCCGCCCCGTTCGTTCGATAGCATCCCCTTCCATCAATTATATGAAACTCATCAACGACGCTCCCGGCGCTCCCGCCGCCATTGGCCCCTACTCCCAGGCCGTGCGGACGGGCAAGCTCCTCTTCTGCTCGGGCCAGATCCCCATCAATCCTGCCTCGGGCAAGATCGAGGCGACCACCGTCGAGGAACAGACGGAACAAGTCTTCGCCAACATCCGCGCCCTCCTCGCCTCACAGGGGGCAGAACTCGCGCAAGTGGTGAAATCCACCGTCTTTCTCCAGGAAATGACGGATTTTCCCAAGGTCAATCCGCTCTACGAAGCCGCCTTCGCCGGGCACAAACCCGCCCGATCCACCGTCCAGGTCGCCGGATTGCCGCTCGGTGCTTTGATTGAGATCGAGGTGATTATTGAGCTACCATGACCCCCGTCATCATCATCATTATGGGCGTCTCGGGCTGCGGCAAAAGCACGATCGCCGAGCGTCTTGCCGGGGAAATCGGTGGCATGTTCCTCGAGGGCGATGCCTTTCACCCGCCCGAAAATAAGGCAAAGATGGCCGCCGGCATCCCTTTGCAGGACGAGGATCGCCGACCCTGGTTCGACCGGCTCGTCGAAGTGACCGCAACCGCCATGGAGAGCGATCGCAGTCCCGTCCTTGCCTGCTCGGCGCTGAAGCGGGTCTACCGCGATTCCCTTTTCCGCCCTTTCCCGAATCACCGTCTTGTCTACCTGCAAGGTTCGTTCGAGCTCATCAAAGGCCGCATGGATGCCCGCGAGCACGAATACATGACTTCGGATCTGCTCCGCAGCCAGTTCGCGATCCTCGAGGAACCGGCGCCACACCCCGGCCTCCTCACCCTCTCGATTGAGCTCACGCCTGACGAGATCATCGCCTCCCTTCTCGACTGGCTCGGGAAAGCCTGAAAAACGCACCGCTCATGGGCAGGATCCTTTTCATTCGAGGCGGCGCGGTGGGTGACTTCATCCTCACGATGCCGGCGATCCGGCTCGTGCGCGAGACCCTGCCGGGAACCGGGATCGAGATCCTCGGTTATCCGTCGATCGCGGAACTCGCCGTCGCGACCGGTCTCGCCGATCGGGTGAGATCCATCGAAGACGCCCGCCTAGCCACTTTCTTCGCTCCGGGGGCCAAGCTCGATCCGGAATGGTGTACCTACCTCGCAGGATTTGACGTCGTCGTGAGTTACCTTTACGACCCCGATGGCTATTTCGCGGGCAATCTCAAGGTCGCCGGAGTCGAGACCCTCATCAGCTGTCCTTTTCGTCCGATTGAGGAGGAACCTTTCGTCCCGGCCGCCGTCCAGTTCGCCAAACCGCTCGAACAGCTCGCGCTCTTCCTCGATGACGCGACCCTCGCGCTCGACTACCCGACACCGCATGATCTGCCGCCACTGCCAGCTCACGGGACCGGACCTCTCATCGCGCTGCATCCCGGAAGCGGCAGTCCGAAAAAGAACTGGAGTTTCGAGAGCTGGATCGAAGTCCTCGCCGGACTCTACGCGAGGGATCAGGAGACCCGCTTCCTCATCACCAGCGGCGAAGCCGAAGAAACCGTCATCGCCCAGTTTTGCGCTCTGCTGGACGAGACGAGGCTTCCCTACTCTCACCTCAGCGGATGTCGCCTCGTCGATCTGGGAGCAATCTACAGGCAGGTGGACTACTTTCTTGGTCACGACAGCGGGATCTCTCATCTCGCGGCCAGCGCGGGGGCAGCGGGGCTGTTGCTCTTCGGTCCGACCAATCCGGAAATATGGGCTCCGGTTTCTTCCCGTATGAAAGTGTTGCGCTCGGCGACGGCTTCGCCTGCCGGGATCAGCGTGTCAGAGGTGCTCGAAAGGATCGAACCCGAAAGTTATTCACCGCCTCTTAGAAGATAATCATTTTTTAGGAAAGCTTTCTTTCTTCTTCTATCCGTGAATAACTTCCCGTCCCGGTCCTAACCGATTGAGGGAGAGGGCGCTGGCCTGTGAATGAAATTGTGGAGAGAGGGAGGCGAACTCCGGTGATATCCGCCCGACCCGGTGAATAAGTGAAAGTTGTTCAGAGTTCTCCCAATTTATTGACCGGTTATTCACAGACTTTCTCACCCTCCCAGAGTCGATTTTTGAGGGCCTCGGTGGCGGCGCTGATCTCGGCTTCTTGTTTGCTGCGACCCGAGCCTTGCCCGAGGACGAGACCCTCCCATTTCACTTCGGCGAGGAAGGACTTGAGGTGGTCGGGGCCCTCTTGGCCGATGAGACGATAGGTCGGGCTGGAGGGAGCGATCGCCTGGAGACATTCCTGGAGGGTGCCTTTCGGATTTTTCTCCTCGGGTTGAGCGGCGATCTCCTTGATGAAGTCTCCGAAGTTCGTGAAAAGGAAGGCCCGCGCTGCTTCGAGCCCGCCATCGAGGTAGATCGCTCCCGAAAGCGCCTCGAAGGCATCGGCGAGATTCGAGGGGCGTTCGCGGCCGCCGCTGGTGATTTCGCCTTTGCCGAGGAGCAGGTAGTGCCCGAGAGAGATCTTGAGCGCGAACTGACAGAGAGCTTCGCGCGAGACGAGGCGGCTGCGCATCTTCGTGAGCTGCCCTTCGTCGAAGTCGGGGAAAAGTCGGAAAAGCTCCTCCGTCAGGATCAGTTGGATGACGGCGTCGCCGAGATGTTCGAGACGCTGGTTGTCGAATCGGGCGCGTTTCGATTCCCGGGCGAGACTGGGATGGGTGAGCGCCTCGGCGAGGAGCAGTGAATTGGCGAACTTGTAGTGGATCGTGGTCTCGATGGAATCCATGAAAGAGAGTGATGGGCGGACCCGCTTCGAATCCCCAAAGTCACCGCGACAGGTAAGGAAGAGGAGGAGATGGGGTGGCTGACGGGGCTTGAACCCGCGACAACCGGAATCACAATCCGGGGCTCTACCACTGAGCTACAGCCACCATCTCACTCCGGGAACGGTCGGGGACCATACCGGCGGGGGGGGAAATTAGAGCATCCGTCTTGATTTTCCAACGGAAAATGAGCGCCCCTTGCAAAATCAGGCATTTCGCGGGATCGTCGCGACCCAGTCAACGACCCAGTCCGTATGAAGCATTTTGATCCCGAGTGGCGCCCTGTCGCGTTCAAGGAATGGCAACTCGTCGCCGAAGCCCTCGCTGCGGGAGAGCAGAGCGTGATCCTCCGCAAAGGCGGCATTTCCGAAGGCAAATTGGGATTCCAATGGCTCCACGAGAAGTTTTTCCTCTTTCCCAGCCTCTTCCACGAACAGGCGCAGCAGGTGAAATGCCTGCCCGACGGTTCTCCGAGGGCCATTCCGGAATCGGGCGCGGGAGAATGTGAAATCGTTTTTTCCGTCTACGTCGAGGCGATCAAGACAGGCCGGCTGACCGAATGGGACGAGGTCATGCGGCTCGATCCTTATCATATCTGGAAAGAAGAGATCGTGCGCGAGCGATTTGAGTGGGGCGACGAGTACGGCCTCTCCTACGCCGTGGTCAGGGCCTGGCAGCTCACCGACCCCTGGATTCTCAAAGACCGCAGCAGTTTTGGCGGGTGCCGCTCCTGGTTCGGGCTGCCGCCAGAGGGAGAGGGCGGCTGGCTCCCGCGGCTCGTATCGGCCAGGGCCGTCGAGGCGACCAGAGGTGTGCCGGAGTGGTTGATTTAGATTGGCAAATCGCCGTGTGTGCGGTTTCTTAGAGCGTCCAACCCACGACACCCCTGATTTCCGCCCTTACTGATATGTTACCCGAAGTCGAGAAGCTCATCCGCGTCCAGCACCACGATCAGAAGATCAAAACCATCGACAAGGAGCTGAGCGGGATCCCGGTGGAAGAGGTCGATATCAGGGAAAAACTCGTAGAAGACCAGCGCGCCGTCGAGGCGGCGAAGCTCGAGATGCAGCACACCGAGGTTGCGGTGAAAAATCTCGAAATCGATGCCGCGACCCGCCGCGACTCCATCACGAAGCTGAAGATGCAGCAGTTCGAGACGCGGAAGAACGAGGAATTCCAGCGCATGGGCACCGAGATCGAGCGATACACCGCCGAGATCGCGGGGCTCGAGGATCGCGAGATGGAGCTGATGGAGAAGGCCGATCTCCAGCGTAAGGCCTTCGAGATCGCCCGCGGGAAGCTGAAAGAAAATGAGGTCTCGGTGAAGGAAGAGCTCGAAGACCTCGCCGAACTCGCTACGAAGTTGAAGTCCGATCGCGGCACCGAGCTCGCCGAACGCGAAATACACGCGGGAGCGATCGAGGAGCATATCATCGACAACTACAACCGCCTTTTTAAATCGAAAAACGGTATGGCCGTCGTCGGTCTCATCGACGAAGTCTGCCAGGGCTGCCACATGAAGGTCGTGAAGTCGACCGTCGTAGAAGTCAAAGGTGAGAAGCGCATCACCTATTGCGAGAACTGCGGCCGTTTCCTCTACTGGTGGACCGATGACAGTGTCGGAAAGAATCGCGGCGAGTATTGAGCGCAGTACCTTTATCCCGCTGAGAAATGATCGTAACCGGAAGTCTTCCTCCCCAAGGGATCAAATGGTTCTGTTTGATTCTGGCGGTGGGCGCCCTTGCTATCGGTCTCGTTTCAGGTTTCGTCTGGTATGGCAATGACAGATCCGGCGAAGCGGTTTATAAGAGCTCGCGCGGGATTCTGAAAGAAGACATTACCCGGGAAATTCATCCCGAAAAATTCCGGGAAATGCAGACGAGATTACTCTTTCGAATAAGCGTCAGTGGAGTCTTCTGCGCGCTCGGGTTCCGTTTTTTCAAAAGGCTCGGCGAGTAATCTCCCGAAAGATTACTCGGCCCGCCTCTCGCCTCGGGTTCAAAAGGAAATTTTGTAAAAGTGGAAACAAACCGGCCCCGCCAAAAATCGCACTTGCCTAGGGCCGCGTGATTTCTTACCCTCTCGACCATGAAATTCCAAATCGTGATTCTGCTAACGATTCTTGTCTCGTTCTCCGTGCCCGCCGTGGCGGAGGAGGTGATGCGCGAGTGGACCAGTGCCGATGGTAAAAAAATCGCGGGGGCGATCTTCCAATTCGAGGGGGACAAGGTCACACTCGACACGGATCGGGGTCGCTTTGAGTTGCCCTTGTCGCGACTTTCCGAGGCGGACCAGACTTTTGCGAAGACCTGGGCGGCGGAGAAAGAAAAGGCCAGCGAGGGGGAGCCCGGGATGGCCCCTGCGTTGGGGAATTTTGAGGATCTCGAGCTCGGTGTCTGGCCACAATACGTCGTCTCCGAACTGGCCGTCGACCAGATCGAGGAAGTCGAGAAGACCGCCGAGAGCGAGGCACTCTATACCTATCGAACTCCCCACTTTGAATTCCGCTCGCCGGATCGACTCTCGACCAGTGTCGTGAGGGAGTTCGCGAGGATTTTCGAAGCCACCTTCAATTTCGTCAACCAGATGCCGATCGGCCTCGCCCCGAAACCGAATGCAAGCGGCTATTATGTCACGAAGCTCTACATGTCGAAAGACGATTATTACGGCGACGGTGGGATGGAGGGCAGCGGTGGCATGTTCTCATGGAGTCGTCGGGGAGACGAGATGGATGGAGTCATCAAAGTTCCCCTTTCCAATCTCGGCGTCGAATACACCGGGACGCGCTTCATTGTGGATCATAAGAAACGCAGCACCACCCTGACCCACGAGATCACCCACCAGGTCATGATGCGCTGGCTCGCCACTCCCATGCCGACGTGGCTCTCCGAAGGCATTGCCGAAGTGGTCTCCTCGCAGGACTACGACAACGGCCGCTTCAAACTCTCCTCGATGAATGCCGCGATCGCCGACGAAGTAACACGAGGTCAAGGGCGGGATTTCTCCATGGTGGGGCTGGAAAGACTGATGAACATCACCCATGCCGAGTGGGCCGGTGAACTCGCTTCGGGGCAGGGCGGGAAGAACTACAACAGTGCGAACGTGATCGCCTACTACTTCCTGCGTCTCGACGGCGATGGTGACGGCAAACACCTCGTGGAGTTCATTAAAGCCCTCATCGGTGGCAGACGCGGCGATGAAGAAACTCTCGCGGCGGCCCAGGCGGAACACCTCCTCCGTGGAAGAAGCTACGAAGAGTTGGAGAAAGAGCTCGCCGAGGCCTGGAGGAGCCAGGGATTGAAGATAGAGTTTTGAAGTGCGAAGTGGTTTTGAAAAGGCTCGACGGCTCGCTGCCGGGGTTTTCCGGAACCCGCTTCGTAAAACAAGCTTGTCGAAGACCAGTGTGCTCCCGCGTTCGGGCCAAAATCCTTGACTCACCCGGTCGAATCAGGTGATTCTTGTCGTTCATGGCTCTAATCGCCCGCTTCCTCGCCCTCAACCCGCTCCTTCCGCGGCTCGGGAGTGACAAGAATGCGGAAGGGATGAAAAAGAAAATTCCTAGCAATTAAAAGGGTCTGATCGCTAGTCGGGAAGCTGAAGGTTGTCGATTGGTTTAGGAGGGATGTTTAACGGATTGGTTTAGTTTCGTTACTTCCGGTTTCGGAGAAGAGCCACGCATCGTGCGTATCCGTCAGTTCTACTACCAGAGAGATGAAGCTCTTAATGCCGTGGAGTCATGGATCGAACTAAATGAAAGCGGTCGAATCTTGCAAAAGTTTTACGATTCAACGACCCGCACGGACTCGGGAACCGCTTCTTTGGAACAATTTGAGTGCGCTCAAACTGAAGAATACAACGAGGATCAGCATCGCGTCCGGCATCCACTCCTCGGAGAGGTCCCGGGGTGCCTTAATAAAAGGAAGCGGCGACCGTGCCCCTGTCGAGGACACTTTGCGACGCATTTCACTCGTTGAAGAATATCCTGGTCGTGTGATCAAACACGCAGAGAGCCAAACCCGACCAAAATGGGACCAACAGAGTCTGGTAGAAATGAAACGACAACTCGAGCATGCAGGAAAGGAAGCCGGGCAAGGTGAATGGACTGATCGGTTCGGTTTCACGGTTTCTTTACCGTTTAATGTTGAAGAGAAGATCGAGTGGATGAAGCATTTCCAAGATGAAAGACTAGTTTTCAAGGGGGAGGTATTCGAATCGGCGGCTTTTCAATCAATTAAGGACAGCGAATAAAGTATACTCCGCATTAAGTCTTCGGAATCTCAAACAGCTGGAAGTTCTCAGTGACCTACGATTTCAGGAGATGTCTATTCTCACCATCGAGCGATTCGAGGAATTCATCAATCGCACTCTAGAATTTTGTGGAGGTCTCGTGGTATCGGTTCCGCAGGCACTTGCCCTTCACGAATCTCCAGACTCGCTCAGTGAGGTTGAGGTTCGGCGGGTAAGCCGGGAGAAAGGGCAATTCGATGCCGACGGATTCGGCGATTTCCGCGACTTTTCGGTTTCGTTAGTAGCGAGCGTTGTCCATGACCACGGTGATCTCTTCCCCTGGATAGGACCCGTCGATCTTTGTGATCGGCTCGCAGATGGTTTCCTCGTCGACCGAGCCGGTCGTCCGCGCGCTGATGAAATCGTGGTCGCGGGTCTCAACCGCGCCGAGGACGTTGTATCGCTGCCGCGCGGTTCCCGCTCTCTGCGGGAAATCTGGTCAAGTAGTCATGCATGGGCGACTACGTCCGAATCGTGGCGGATGATCCTCAGGCAGTTAAGTATTCATACTTCGTCTCTTTCATTGGTGAGGGAAACAAACCGCTGAGTCGGCGACTCGAAGCGATCGGGAGGAACTATCTCTGCGTAAGAGTCAGGAGTACAAACTGGTCGATGGCCGTGCCAATCCTCGTAAAATCGTCGAGTAACGAAGGGGTTCAGAATGGTGACGTTGATTTTGAGCACGAAGGTGCGCGGTATGTGAATCAAACGGGCGGTGTCGCGACGATCGAGGCTGGCGAGGTTGCAAACTCCAATTTTACATTCGAACTTAAGTTCTCTTCATGTCGAGCCGACGAATTCGTTCCTCCTCAAAGCAAGGGAGACCCCGAGGTCTCCCTTTTTTGTGACCTGATCAAGCCATAGCCATAATCCCCCAACTTCGATAGAATTTATCCTGTCCGATGAAGCACCGTTATCCCGCCCTCCTCATTTTCCTTGTCGCCGTCTTCGCAACGGGGCTGGTCTTTTCGCAGAATCAGAATCAGAAAGGGAATCCGAAGAAAAAAGAAAACCCCAAAAAGGAATTCTACTCGGGTGATCCGATCAGGGCCCTCATCATCACGGGCGGTTGCTGTCACAATTACCTCTACCAGACCTACGCGCTCGGATCCGGTGTGCAGGCGCTCGCGAACGTTGATTTTGAAATCGTGAAGGCCGGCGGGAACGGCACCGACGCGCAGATTCCCCTCTACAATGACCCGGACTGGGCAAAGCCCTATGACGTCGTCATTCACAATGAGTGTTTTGCCGACACGGTCGATCCGGAATACATTCGGAAGATCACCTCGGCTCACCGCGGGGCGGCCGACCGCGGCGGTGTTCCGGCGCTGGTCATCCATTGCGCGATGCACACCTACCGGACGGCGGAGATCGAAGACTGGCGCGAATTCCTCGGGGTCACGAGCCGTCGTCACGATCACCAGGCGGAGTATCCGGTGAAGGTCCTCGAGGCCGATCATCCGGTCATGAAAGGGTTCCCCGCCGACTGGGTCACGCCCTTGGACGAACTCTACATCATCGAGAAGCTCGGCGAAAAGACGATCCCCCTGGCGAGTTCAGTGAGTGAAAAAGACGGGGCAGAGCACCCTGTCATCTGGGCGAATGACTTTGGCGGCACCCGCGTCATGGGCACGACCTACGGTCACTCTGATGCCACCTTCGGCGATCCGGTTTTCATCCGCATGCTGGCGCGCGGCATCCTCTGGGCGGCGGGTAAGGAGGGGGTTGAAGCTCCGTCCGAGTAGGGGACACACTTTGTTTGGTTCAAGTTGGTGAAGGGGTGGGAGGGTAATTTCCCGCCCCTTCATTTTTCTCCGCAAGGCGAGCGATGGAAGATCAGAGTATGCCGTCCTCGGGAGTGGTTTCGGCGGGTTTCTCTACCGGAGGCACGACGGTCTTCCCGGGGTCTTTCCTTGGCGCGTCGGGGAGACGGAGCTCGAAGTTGTCGAGTTTCATGGTCTCGAGTTGATCACGGGCTTCCTGAGGCAGGGCCTCGACGCCGGTCTCGGAAACGAAGGGTCCGTCGTAGATGACTTCACCGGCGGCATTTTTCAGCTGCAGAGTATGGTCTTTGTCTTTGCGGGTGAGGGTCAGTTCGCCTTGCTCGTTGTCGATTTTGAGGACGCCTTCCGAGCCGAAGACACGCAGAGGGAAGCCGGGATTGACAGAGATCGAGGGAGGGCGGCTCTCACGGGGGAGATCGCGACCGGGAGCGGCTCGGGGGCGGGCGGGTTGATTCTCTTCGTTGCGATCCTCGCGTCGTGAGGGGTTGCCGCGCCACTCGGGATGGTTTTGGTTCATCCAATCCTGCCAGTAGTCCTGCTGGCGGCGCAGGTTTTCCTGGTGACCGGGAAAGACCTGCCCCTGCCCGAAGCCGGGTTGCATCGGGAAACGCTCTTCGTCGCTCTCGCCGAGGGTGAGTTCGACGACTTCTTCTTTCCCTTTCCGGATGATGGAAAAGGGGATTTTTTCTCCGCTCTTTTTTGTTCGCACGAGCAACGAGAGATGCTCGGGGGAGATGAGGCGCTGGTCTTCGAAGACGGTGATGATGTCATTGTTCCGCAAGCCGGCCGCGCTCGCGGGGGAGTCGGGCATGACTTCGATCACCTGGATGCCGAATCCTTCGGCGATCTCGAGGTGGTCGCGCAGGGCATAGTCGATCGGCGCGGTGGCGATACCGACCCAGGGGCGTTTCCCGACGGGGGCTACTTTTTCCTCTCCCTGTGCCGGGGCAAAGGTGAGGAAGGTAACAGCACCGATCGCGAGAAACGTGAGGGAGGAGGTTCTCATGTCAGAGGGGGGGTTGGGTTTTGAAAGACAATCTTTAAACAAAGACATCAAAAGGGGGCCCTCAGTCGCTCAGTCGGTCAGTCGGTCTGGAGCGGAACGATGACTTCCTCGCTGCGCGGCTGGAAAAGGCGGATGTTGGTGCCGCTGGCGGGGTCGTGCCAGTGGTAGGCGTCTTCAAACTCGAGATTGAGACGCTGGCGCGGGCCTTCGTCGGTCTGGATGACACCGCCCGACGAGGTGTTGAGGAGATAGCCCTGGGCCGAGACAGGGACAAACTGCGTCCCACCCTCTCTCGCGGGAACTGTCACCGGGGCGGCGACGGCGACGGTCTCTTCCGCCGGCGAGGCGGTCCCGGCAAAACGCTCGCCGAACTGCACGTATCCGAAGCCCGCCATCGCAATCGCGCTGACGAGGGTGAGCGGGATGAGACGGAGCCAGGGAATGCGGTCGGAGACGGGCGTCTCCTCATCCGCAATGCGTTCGTAATCGCGATGAAGTTCGGTGAGCAGATCAAACTGGAGTGGAGCGGGCACGAGCTTTTTCAGCAGGGCCTCGAGTTCCTCGTCCTTTTCGTGCTTGTTGGCGTCTTCACTCATCCTTCATGGGGTAGAGCGATTCGAGTTCCGGTTTCTGTCTCTCTTTTCGAAAGAAAAAAACTCACATCGCGGCGGCGGCGTGGAGACGCTTCTGCCAGCGGGTGATCTGGCTGCCGACATTCGCCGGCGAAGGTGCCCCGATCGCCTTTCGTGCTTTGAGGGCGGTCTTGAGATCGAGGACCTTGTAGAGATCTTTGTCGAAGACGGCGGAGAACTGCTGGTATTCCTCGAGGGTGAGATCGGGGAAGCCGCGTTTTTCGCCGAGGCTGTAGGCGGTGAGTTTGCCCATGACTTCGTGCGCCTCGCGGAAGGGGACGCCTTTGAGAACGAGATAGTCGGCGAGATCGGTGGCGAGGAGGAAAGGGTCGCTCGTCGCCTCGAAGGTGCGATCTTCGCGCACTTTCGCGGCAGCCATCATCTCGGCGAAGACCTCGAGAGCGAGCTTGATCTGGTCGATCGAGTCGAAGAGCGGCTCTTTGTCCTCCTGCAGGTCGCGGTTGTAGGTCATGGGGAGACCTTTGATCGTGGTGAGCAGGGCGACGAGATTGCCGATGAGACGACCCGTTTTCCCCCGCGTAAGTTCGGCCACGTCGGGATTTTTTTTCTGCGGCATCAGGCTCGAGCCGGTCGTGTGGGCATCGCTTAGCTCGATGAAGCCGAACTCGGCGGTGGCCCAGAGGATGACGTCTTCACTGAGGCGCGAGAGATGGACCCCGGCCATGGCGATGACGAAGAGGAGTTCGGCGACGAAGTCACGGTCGCTCACCGCGTCCATGCTGTTCTGGGTGAGCGCGGGGAAGCCGAGCTTCTCGGCGACGAGCTTGCGGTTGAGGACGATGGTCGAGCCGGCCAGCGCACCCGAGCCGAGGGGCATGACATTGATTCGCTGGTAGCAGTCGCGGATACGCTGCTTGTCGCGCTCGAGCATCTCGAGGTAGGCGAGGAGGTGGTGGGCAAAAAGGACCGGCTGACCGCGCTGCAGGTGGGTGTAGCCCGGCACGACGGCCTCGGGGTGATGGATCGCGAGGGTGAGGAGGGCGTTCTGTAGCGTCGTGAGGCGCTGGAAGATGGCCTGGCTCTCGGCGCGGCAGTAGAGGCGGATGTCGAGCGCGACCTGGTCGTTACGGCTGCGGGCGGTGTGCAGCTTTGCCCCGGGCGCTCCGATCTTCTCGGTGAGAGCCCGCTCGATATTCATGTGCACGTCTTCGAGACTGGTCTTGAAGCGGAACTCGCCCGCCTCGATCTCGCGCTTGATCTCGCGCAGGCCGCGCACGATCGCCTTTTCCTCATTTTTTGTGAGGATACCGGCCTCGACGAGGGCGGCGGAGTGGGCGATGGAGCCCTCGATATCATAGGCGTAGAGCCGCCAGTCGTAGCTGATTGACTCGCCGTAGCGCTGCACCAGGTTCGAGGTCTCTGTCTGAAATCTGCCTTTCCACATGGGTCTGCTTCGCGCTGAGGGTGACGCTAATCAAGAGGGAATTTTCCCGGCTCAGTGCTTCATCAGACGCATCTGGATGAGATTGTCGCAGATCCCGTCGGCGCGGAGCCGGTCACAGCAGGCCTCGATACGCATCGATTTGGAGGAAGGGCGAAAGCCGAGGCGCCGGGTGATGCAGTCGATGAGGACTGCGGAATTGTCGTCCTCGAACTCGATCACCTTGCCGCAATCGACGCAGATGAGGTGGTTGTGGTCGGGTGAATCGAGGAAGTTCGGATCGTAGACCCGCTCGTCGCGGCCGAGATCGATCTCGCGCAGCAGCTTGCACTCGACGAGCAGGGAGATGGTGCGGTAGAGCGTCGCCCGCGAGGTCTTCGGGTCGATCCTTTTTGCCTTGGTTAGCAGCTCCTCGGCGGTGAAATGGTCGTCACTGGAGAAGGCCGCCTCGACGATGACGTCGCGCTGTCCGGTGCGGCGCATGCCTTTATGACTGATGTAATCGTCAAAGCGCTTTTTGATTTCCGGGTTCATTGTTCGTCGCTGATCTTAAAAGGGAGTTGGAAATACGTCTGCCGTCACTCTATCTTGGCGTGTCGACCAGCGCCATGTCTACTTCTCCCGATTCATTTATCCGATTCGAGCCCATTTATCAAACCCGAGTTTGGGGCGGGAGGTTCCTCGAGGAGCGGTTCGGGCGGGTTCTGCCGGACCAAAGCTCCCCATTCGGCGAGTCCTGGGAGATCTCGGCGCGGGAGGAAGCCGACTCGGTCGTCATCGGCGGGCGCCATGCCGGCAAGACCCTGACCCGGCTCTGGAGTGATCCGGCGCTGCGTCTCGAGATCTTCGGGGAAAAGGCGCCCGAGGGTGAAACTTTCCCCCTCCTCTGCAAAATCCTCGACGCGAGGGACAGGCTCTCCATCCAGGTCCATCCGCCCGCAGAGATCGCCGAAGAACTCGGGGGCGAGGCGAAGAGTGAGGTCTGGTACATCGCAGCCGCCGATCCCGGGGCGAAGCTCTACGTCGGCGTGCGCCACGGGGTCGACGAGGAATGCTTCCGCGAAGCGCTCGACTCCGGCCGGGCCGAGCGCTGTGTCCACGCCATCCCGGTGGAGAAAGGGGAGCACATTTTCATCCCGAGCGGTCGTCTCCACGCCATTGGCGCGGGGCTGCTCATCTACGAGATCCAGCAGAACTCGGACACGACCTACCGCGTCTACGACTGGAACCGACCCGGCATCGACGGGAAACCCCGCCAGCTCCACGTCGATGAGTCGATGAGATGCATCGACTTCGAAGACATCGAGCCCGAGATGGACGAGTCCGAAGGCGGGCTCCTCGTCGAGTGCGATTATTTCCGGCTCGAAGAGCATGCGCTCGCGCCGGGAGAATCCCTCCTCGCACGGACGAAGGGTCGTTTTGCCATCATCACCGTGATCGATGGCCTGATCCGTGAGGGGGAAACGGTCTTCCGCGCCGGTGATTTTTTCATCGTCCCGGCCGGGGCGGAGGGAGACGGTCTTTGCGCGGAGAATGAGGCGGAGATCCTCCTCACGACGTGGCCCGCGTGAGTCGCCTCACACAATCTGCAAACGCGTAAGATCCTGCGTATCGATCATGCCGAGGGGGATGCGGGCGTCGTTGAGCACGACGAGGTCATCGATGCGGCTTTCTTCGAGGATGCGCAGGACTTCGCCGACGAGTTTGTCCTCGTGTACCGCGATGGGATTCCGGGTCATGTAGTCGCCGACCGGTTGCGAACCGATGTCGGGCCTGCCGGATTGGAAGGCTCTCGCAAAATCACCCTGGGTGAAAATGCCCGCGAGGACGCCCGAGGTCTCCACCACGATGACCGCTCCGGCGCGGGCCGAGGTCATTTTGGAAATCACGTTCATCACCGGGAGATCGGGGGAGACGGTCACAAAATCCTCGCCCCGGCGCATGATGTCGCCCGCTCGCAGCAGCAGAGCGCGGCCCAGCGACCCGCCCGGATGGAGCTCGGCAAAATGCTCTTTCGTGAACCCGCGCGCCTCTAGCAGCACCATCGCGAGGGCATCGCCGATCACGAGAGTATTCGTCGTCGAGGAAGTCGGGGCGAGATTCAGCGGGCAGGCCTCGCGGTTCACGTGGATGTCGATGACACAGTCCGCCGCCTTGCCGAGGGTCGAGCCCGGCTTTCCCGTGATCGCGATGAGCCTGATCTGGCGGCGTTTCAGATGCGGGAGCAGGGCGAGCAGCTCGGCGGTCTCGCCCGAGTAGCTCAGGGCGATGACGCTGTCGCCCGCGTTGACGAGCCCGAGGTCGCCGTGGATGGCATCCTGACAATTCAGCACCGTCGCCGGAGCGCCCGTCGAGTTCAGCGTCGCGGCGAGCTTGCTGCCGATGTTCCCCGATTTGCCGACGCCGACGATGAGGATCTTCGCCCCTTCACTGACGGTCGCTTTCAGCATCTCCACCGCAGCGATAAAAGACCCGTCAATACGGTCGAGGAGACGGGACAGCTCCTCGATCTCGAGCGAGATGACGCGGCGTGCTTTGTCGAGATGGTCCATCTAGTGGCGGTAGCGGGGGCGAAAGAGGAAAGGATAAGGCGAATTCGGAGAGGTTCAAGGCGGAGCTGGGCCCTCAGAACATCTCCATCTGCCCGTCTTCCTCTTTTTCCAAAGAGCGAAAGCGCACTCCGGCGCCGATGAGGCGGACCGATTTGCCCTCGCCCCTCTCCCAGGCTTCGGCGAGGAGTTCGCGCATCACCTGCGGCTCGACCCGGTCGGTGGCGCGCTGGGCCGAGGTGATCTGGAAATCGCCGAACTTCACTTTCACGACACATTCCCGGATCTCGCGGTCCTCGTGCCGGCCGGCGAGGTCGTCCTCCAGCTCGACGATGAGGTCCTCGAGCCTCTCCAGTCCCTCCTCGACCGAGGTCAGATTTTCGCGAAAGGTGCGTTCATTGCTGAGCGATTTGCGTTCGCGGTTGGGATTCACGACCCGCTCGTCGATCCCTCGACAGAGTCGGTAGAGGGAGCTGCCGAACTTGCCGAAACGCTGCACCAGCGCCATCTCGGATCGTTCCCGCATGACACCGCAGGTGCGGATGCCGGCCTCGTGCAGACGGGTTGCGGTCGCCTTGCCGACGCCCCAGATCTTTTCGACCGGCAGGGCGGCGAGAAAGTCCGCGATCTCCTCATCGCGCACCTCGAACTGGCCGTCGGGCTTTCTCCAATCGCTCGCGATTTTGGCGATGAACTTGTTCGAGGCGATCCCGGCCGAGGCGGTCAGGCGCATCTGCGAGCGGATCCTTTCGCGGATCTCCCACGCGATCGAGGCGGCCTCGGACCTGAGATGCGAGACATCGAGGTAGGCCTCGTCGAGAGAGAGGGGTTCGACGAGATCGGTGAACTCGGCAAAAATCGCCCGGATCTTCGCCGACTCGGCCCGGTAGAGATCGAACCGCACCGGCAGCAGGACGAGGCCGGGGCAGAGATCCCTCGCTTTAAAAGCAGGCATCGCCGAGCGGCAACCGAAGGTGCGGGCGAGGTAGTTGCAGGTCGTGAGGACGCCGCGTCCGCTGCTGCCGCCCACGGCGATGGGCAGGCCGGCGAGCTCCGGTCGCTCGCGCATCTCGATCGCCGCGTAAAAGCAATCCATGTCGACATGGATGATCTTGCGGGGCTTTTCGTGTTCGGGCATCGGGAAGGGCGGGGGGCGGAAACCTCCTACGGGATCGCCGCCGGGGCAATGCCGGGCTTCCCTTTCCCCGGCAACGACGTAGAGTCTCGAGCGATGCCAGACTACGCCATCATCATTCCGGCTTACAACGAAGAGGCCTTTCTCGCTGCCACGATCGCGGCGGCGCGCGAGGCCATGGCCGGGCTCGCCGGGGAATTCGGCACGGGCGAACTCATCGTCGTGAACAACAACTCGACCGATCGCACCGCCGCCGTCGCGGCGGAGAGCGGCGCCGATCGCGTCGTCTTCGAGCCGCACAACCAGATCGCCCGCGCCCGCAATGCCGGGGCTGAGAACACCACCGCCGAGCGGCTCGTCTTCATCGACGCCGACACCCGCGTCGAGAGCGCGACCCTGCGCCAGGCCCTCGCTTTACTTGCCTCGGGCGAAGTGGCGGCGGGCGGCGCACGCATCGTCATGGATCAGGCCGTCAGCCCGATGGTCGACTGGCTCGTGCGGACCTGGAACCGAGTCGCCGCCGGTTTCGGCTACGCCGCCGGCAGTTTTTTCTTCGTCCGGCGCGACGCCTTCGAGGCCGGGGGTGGCTTTGATGAAAGCGTCTACGCCGGGGAAGAAGTCTGGCTTGCCCGGCGCATCAAGATCTGGGCAAAACCGCGGGGGCTGAAATTTTTCATCATCTCTGATCCGCCGGTGATCACTTCGGGGAGAAAGTCGGACTGGTTTTCGACCGGGGATTTTATCGGGCAGCTCGCGATCATTTTCCTGATCCCATGGGCGACCCGCAGTCGTCGGCTCTGCGCGATGTGGTACCGCCGACCGGTAAAGACGCCGGGCGAACCGGTGGCGTAACCCTGTCAGGCCCGTGACCTGACTCTCTTACTTCAGGCTCGGTCGTGGCATCTCGACGCGGAAGAGGGCGTAGTCGAGGGAGTCGTCATCGACGGAGGTGAAGGGAAAGGTATGGTGCAGGTTTTCGGCAGTGGTGTCCGAGACGGTGAGGCGATTGTTGAGCCCGCGACCGATGCCTCTGATCTTGCCCGCGATCACGATGACGGCCTGGACCGAGTCAAAGTCGAGTTGATCTCCGGCGCTGCTGACGCGCACCCTGGCTGAGCCGGTGTGGATCCCGATCTCGAGGAAGATGGGGATGTTAGTCTCCACTTTCCACTCCTTGAGCAGTTTCGCGAGGGCATTCTGCATCGCGAGGGCGGCCTGGATCGCGAGCCGCTCCTGATGCGGGTCGTCGCTGCGCGAGCCGAAGATGGCGATGACATTCTCATCGGCCGACTTTTCGAGCGATCCCTGATGGCGCAGCACGATGTCGATCATCGTGGAGAAATATTCATTGAGCAGGGCAAAGACCCGTTCCCCGCCGAGCTTCGAAGCGAGCTGCCCGAAACCATTCAGGTCGGCGACGAGGACGGTGATGCGGCGGGAGACTTCTTCGGTGCTCATCGTGCCGCTCAGCTTGGCATCGGCGGCCTGGGAGCGTACGTAGTGGACGAGCGCACCCTTGAGCGACTCGCGCTCTTCGAGTCCCTCGGCCATCTGGTTGATCGCGTCGGCGAGCTCGCCGAACTCGTCATTGCTCTTCATCTGGATGCGCGAGGCGAAGTCACCGCGGCCGATCCCGCGCACGAATTCCTGCAACTGAGTGAGAGGGCGCGCCACCTTTCCCGAGAGCCAGGCTGCGAGAGCGGCGGCGAGGCTGAGCGAGATCAGCATCGCGATGAGATCACCGACGAGGAGCTGGCGCAGCAGAGTCTTGATGCGCTGCGCGGCGATGTCGGCGGCGAGAATCGCGACCGGTTCCCCGGCGGCATTTTTTATCGGGGCAAAGGCGGTCAGCCAGATCCCGAAGGAGTCTTTGGAGTAGACTTGATTGACCTTCGCAACTGCGAGGTCGGGCATCTCGGCCGAGTGAGTGAACTCCACGACGTCACCGAGGTGGGACTTGTCCACCCCGCTCTCTTCGGCATCGACGACATATTCCCAGCTACCGTCTGAGAGTGGCCGGATGACATAGAGGAAGCGGATCGGAAGGGCCCCCGTGCCGTTCGCGTCGCGGACCTCGCGCAACTCGACCGCGATCTCCTCGTAGAGCGGCGAGCCATCCTGCTCGGGGCGCAGCAGTTGGGCGATCTTGTCCCCGTCGAGGCGGGGCGCGGTGCTCACTGCGACAGTGAAGACTTTTTCCTGGATCAATTCAAAGGCGAGCCGATTCGCCTTGCGCAGGCTCATCCACAGGAGCAGTCCGCAGCTGGCCCCGACGAGGAGAATGAGCAGAGTCTGGAGTTTTCTGCGAAAAGTCACGGCAGCGCGGCGGGTGGTTGTGATGGGTCCGCCTGAATACTACGTTAGGATGGGAGAGTGAAAACCGCTATTCGTATCCTCAAGACGGAAAGAATGCACCAAGTAAGGCTTGGTGCTGGGGCACTTCGGGCACCTTTCAGCCCGTGAGGGGAATACGGGCCCGCAATTGCATCTGGGCTTCGTCATTCTTACAACATTCCAATCAAGTCCGAAGGCGTTTCGTGGAATCCGGTAAATCGGGAATCCTATATTTTATAAGGCTTCCAGACGGTTGAAAGGCTTGGTGCGGGTACGGAGAATCGAACTCCGGTCTCAAGCTTGGGAAGCTCGCGTCCTACCATTGAACGACACCCGCTTTGGTTTCTGGGAACACGGTTAGACTGCCCCTTTTTGAAAGGGGAATCAAGAGGAAGTCTCCGGCGCGCGGCTTTTTTGGGAGCCGGGTTTCGACTGTCTGGATGGCCAGGGAGTTTGCACGGCAACGCTCATGGTGGTTTAAGAAGCGGGGCAGTCGAATGACAACCTCAAGTTGCTCGGGAAACAAGGCTGCTTATCTAAAAAATCGGGGTCTGGACAAGGAACACTGCAAAGAGTTGATAAAGCTGCAACTGCGCGAGTTCGGCCCCTCACCCCGAAACGAGATCGATGCATTCTTTAGCTTATTCTTTCCCTCCCGGCATTGGGACCCGTGCGCCGCTGAGCGGGCAAACCCTCCCGTTCACCACGCTTCGTCAAACCCAGCTCCACCGCCGACTGCACGAGTGCCTGAATCGCGGGAAGACAGCCGCGAAAGACCAGTTTCCGCAAGGCCGCCACACCATGGTCTTTCAGGAGAGAACTGACGAGCGCATTCGTGAATCCGCTGTTAAGACCCTGCTGCAATTTCCGAAACGAGCATTTACGAGCCACTCAGGAGTCGTAAGATGACCGGATGCCAGACCAGTCCCCCGAAACCGTTCTCCTCGCCTGGAATCCCGGAGATTTCCCCTGGGGGACGCTCCAGGACGAACTCGCCGAGGCAGGGGCTAACGGAAGCTCGGCCTACTCTTGGAGCGTCGGAAGCCGAAAACGATTGAGCGAAGGAACCCGCTTTTTCCTGATCCGCCTGGGCAGTGATCCCAGAGGGATTGCCGGGTCTGGTTGGACCGCTTCGCCACCACGAGTGGACGATCACTGGAATCGTGACCGCGCAGCCGAAGGGAAAACGGCCATGTATGTCGGCGTCGATTTCGATGTTCTTGAGCACACTGCACGACAAGAATCGTGTGCCTCTCACCAGGAAATACCCAGTGATTGCCGGGGCGACAGGTTTGAGCGGGTGAGGTGACAGGGTTGAGTGTGCACGAGGTCAAGTTTGGACTGGTTTGGACTGGTTTGGGCAGAGAGAGGGGAGCGGCGGGGAGTTGAAATGTCTGTCAGGAAATGTTGCCTGACCGCTTGCACCCATTTCCTGTAAAATACGGAATTCGTTCCCTGACCCCGCCGCCCTCTTTGAAGCGTAGAAAAGCCAATTCGGCTCGTTTACTGGGTCGAGGAAACAACTTCGGAGCTGAGTCCGAATTCGGTGAGTGCCCGGTGTTCGCCGCCGTAGAGTCCTCCTGGTCGCGCTGCTTCTCGCCGAAACCTTTCAGAAACGCCTTCTGGCTTTTCATTTTCTCTTCCTTGCTCCAACCTTTCGACAAATCCCTGTTCCTTGTTCCGGTCCGTTTGAGGAATCGCCTCACCTCTCCATGCGCCGGTGCGTGGTTCGACCATGACGCCCGGAACTTCGCCATGAACTCGGCGTCTACGGGGTGCTCTGGCTCCGCAAGGCGCAGACCGGCGGCGTGGATAACGTAGCCGTGGGTGAAAACGACCACAAGACGGTCGTCTCTCTCGAAGAGCCTGCCGAGGGCATCATCGACCCGTCCGATGAAATCGGCGAAGCTTTCGGCTCCGCCTCCATCATTCCAGAGGGGATCGCAACGCTCCCAGTAGCGATCCACGACCTGACTGCGTTCGGCTTCGGTGGTGCCAGCGTGCCTTACGATGTCGAGATAGGTGAACTCGTGCACGGGCCAAGTCTCCACCGGAGTTTCAGGATGCCGGGCAATGAACGGAGAAGCGGTTTCCTGGGTGCGGAGGTAGGGCGAGACGACGATAAGGTCGGGGCGCTCCGGGATCGCTTCGGCGAGGTCGCCGGCTTGGCGATGTCCATTCTCGGTCAGCCGGATCACGGCGGGCGACGGGGTAGGCAGTCCGGCGTTGGCCTCGCTTTCGCAGTGGCGGACGAGAAGGAAACCTGCGGGGATTCCGGGCAGGGATGGCTCTGTGGGGTCTGTCTTCATAGAAAAGGATGGGAAGGGAATTGGAGATTATTTCCCCGAGGCATCTCCGCCCCCGGCAAACTGACGAAGGAGCATTTGCACCCCCGCCACGAGAGCCGGATCTCCGAGATTCACCGTGCCGACATTAAGGCCCGCGAAGAGATCTGGCAAAGCTTCGACAAGAAGGCGACCGCGATCCTTGAGGTTGTCCGTTTCGATCTTGCGATGGGCGATGGTGTCGTCGATCACGGCGATCCTCTCGCGATGCTCGCCGCGGAGTTGTTCGGTGCGGTGGCGGCGCTCGGTCAGGGTGTCCTCGAACTCGATGAGGGCCTCGCTCGCGGGTAAGCCGGAGCGCTGGCTCTCTTCGCGGGCCTGAACGAGGGCGAGTTCGTCGTCGAGGCGGGCTAACTCACGTTCCCGTTTGGCGGCTTCTCTCGCCAACTCCAGGCGCTGATCGCGGGCGATTTCCTGACGGCGGGCTTCCTCCTCTCGCTCGATCTCGGCGAGGCGGAAAGCGAGGTCGCGTGTCGCGGCCGCTTCCCGATCAGTGGCGCGGGCACGGGCGATGGCCTCATCGGTCTCCATCGCACTGCGGGCGCTTTCGAGTCGCTGGGTGTCGCGGAATTTCGCCTGCATGTTCTCAAAGAGCTGCTGCGAGAGAACCTGCACGCTCTTGATCTCGATTGCGGCAATGGCGAGTCCCCAGCGTTCGGCGACCCCGGTGAGTTCGTCGTCGAGCTGATCGGTCATCGCGGCACGCTGGCGGAGGACCTGCTCGAGGGTGAGGTTGGCGACCTCGCGCCGGATCGCGGCCTCGACGACGGCGCGGAGCTGTTCGCCGATGCGGGCGAGTCCGGCGTCAGGATCGGTGAAATCGACCGCCTCGATCGCCCTCGCCGGATCGGCGACGCTCCAGAGGGCGAACCCTCCGATTTCGACGCCCTGGTTTTCGACGGTGATCTGGTCGGCGAGGAAGGCGGCGCTCTGGACACTCGACGGAATGAGAAAGGCGCGGTCGAGCCCGGGAAGGACCCAGGCGGCGGCTCCTCGTCCGGGGAAGCGGAGGCGACCGAGGCGCTGGTGGACGAGGTATTCAGCGGGGTTGGCGGTGACGAGGCCGAAGTGTTTCAGGGGGCGGGGGGTCGTTTTCATGGGGCACGGAACGCCCTCGCCCTGGAGATGAAAACGCTGCGATCCGCAGGCTTGCTGACCGGGGAGTCAGGTGTGTCACTTTTCCCCCGCCAGGATCGCCGCCACCTTGCGGATCGATTCAGGGAGGACGCCCCTCACTTCGACCTGCCTCGGGTTCCAGTGGAGGGCGAGTTCGCGTCCATAGCCCGCGAGCGCGGCAAACGGGGCCACGAGGATCTTCCGCTCGTCGAGTCCCGGCAGGGCGAGGTTCGGCAGGATCGCGGCGCAGCTTTCCTGCATGACGAGTTGGCGCACCTGCAACATCGACCCGCACTCGAAGCGGGGACGGAAATCGACCCCGGCCTTTTCCATGGCCTCCCGGATGGTCCGGTCGAGCTGTCCCCCGTCACGACCGGCAGCAAAAGGCACCTTTGACCATAGCCCCGTATCGGCGAGATCGGAGGCCTCGGTCGCTTTCGGCAGGAGACGGCGCGGGATGCAGAGGTGGAAGGAGAGCTTGAGCAGCGGCAGGCAGTTCTTCTTCGAGGGATCGGCAATCGCGTCGCGACGGACCACTGCGAAATCGACACGGCCCTCCCGCACCGCCTCGACAAGGGCGCTGCTGCGATGCGACTCCGTTTGAAGCTGAGCCCCTCCGAGGGCCTCGGCGAGGGCGGGCAAGCGTGGGGCGACGAGCGATTCGAGCGTGCTGGCCCCTGAGCCGAACACGAAGGCCTTGGGCTGTCCCTGCTCCTCCCGGCGAAAGTCGTCGAGGCCCTGCAGTTGGCCCCGGCTTAAGTCGGCCAGCCGACGTCCTGCCGCAGTGAGGACAAGAGTCTTGCCCCGGCGCTGGGTCAGCTCCGCTCCGAAGAACTCCTCCAGCTCGCGGATTTGGCGGCTGATCTGGCTCTGGCGCACCACGTCGCCGGGGGCAGCCTTGGCGATGCTGCCTGCCTCGGCCATTTCGAGGAAACTGCGAAGGCGGTCGAGGCTGAGGCCACCTTTGGAGAAGAGAGTTTCAAACATGACTTACGAGTCATTAATAAGTGATAATGTCGTAATTCTCAACACGATTTGATGATGCTTTCAAATTACTCTGCAAAGCCGATTCCTCACTCCCCTCTGGTGAGCTTACACGCTCCATTCGTCGCTGAAAACATTGGGCACGCCCATCGCGGTGACCTTGTCGACGGCAAGCCTTGCCCATTCCACTTTGATTTCACTGCCCGAGGGAGCGGTGTCACTCAGCGCCCCCATCGGCGAGGGCAGGTCACCTACCCCATAGCGCCAGTGGACGAGGGCGTTTTCCCGAAAGTCAAAGAGGCAATGGATCATTCCCTCCCCCAAGCCGGGGCGCTCCCCGATGAGAGCCACCCGGTCTCCCGCCCGAACCCGCCAAACATTGGGCGGATCTCCGACCAAGTCGCGGTGGTTAGGCATTTGCGGCGAGACACCCTCTGGAAACTCAGAGGCGCGGGCCGAAATGAGGAGTTCGGCGTGATCCGCCATTTCCCAGAAGTCGGGGATCTCGGGTTTCCCTCCACCCCACAGATCGGGGCGAAGATGCATTACGAGATCTCCGGGAAACAAGGTGAGGAGACCGGATTCGGAACCGTCGAAGGCGCAGACCATCCATTTCATAATTGTATCGGGGTGGGGGTTAAATCACCTGAACGAAATTTCCTGCGGCGATCACCCGCTCCCCGTTCCAGCGGTATGCGGTGGCGGGGCCACCGTGGCCGAGGCCGTAATCGAGGGTGGCAACGTTCGCTGCCTGCGGGGCGGCCTCGTGGTACTTCAATTTGTAGTGACCGAAGAAAACCGGAGGTTCGTCCGCTCCGTAGGCGAGGGCTTCCCGGAGTCCGCCGAGTTGTGCTTCACCTTCTGGCAGACCGGGGACAAGGGGGAAAGCGATCTCGCGCCACGAGACCCCGGCGAGTTCGCCCCACCAGCGCACCCGCATTGCCTTGCGCGATATGCCGTTCGAATCATCGACGGTAATTTTGTCCGGCATATCCACTTCAACTCCCTTGAGGACTCGCCCGATGGATGTCCATGCGGGCGAACCTCGGCGGGCCGATTCGATGAGGAAGTCCCGGTCTTCGAGCGATTTGTCGGCGAGGTAGTCGATGTCGCCGGGCACCCAGGAGGCGTGGACGACGCGAAGCTCGCCGAGATCGAGGAAGAAGGGCAGGGTCTTCATCCATTCGACCCAGCCGGGGATTTCGCCTTCAAAGCCGGTAAACGACAGGAGGGTTTCGGCGACTTGAAGAGCGTGGTTGTCACTATGACTCCTCAGAAAGCGGCCCTTTTCGTCCCGGGTGTGGTAGGCAACGAAGTTGTATTCGTGATTCCCCATGATGGCGAGGGCGATGCCTTCGTCGATGAGTCGGCGCACAAGGTGAAGGACCCCCCGGCTGTCCGGCCCCCGGTCGATGAAGTCCCCGAGGAAGAGGAGCTTGCGGCCCTCGGGATGAAGGAAGCGGCCTTCGCTTTCGCGGTAGTCGAGTTTTTCGAGGAGACGCTCCAGTGCTTGCCGTTCTCCGTGGATGTCTCCGATAAGATCCCAAAATTGTTGTGATTGGTTTTTCATGACACTGGCAACGTCGTGCCGTTTCAAAACTCTAAAACCATTGGAAATGCAGAATCCATGACTCAATAATCATGGAACGATTTGTGGTTTTTTTATTCGTCGGTGGCTCGTCGCAGCCAAAGGGAATTTCCTTCCCAGTTCGTGAAAAAAGTTTTGAGTCGCTCGACCGTGTGACGCCACTTTGGGGTGCTTGGCTGGCATACCGTGTTCTGGTTGCCGAAAAGGCCCACCTCGGCAATGGCATCCTTCGACGCCACGGTGTCCAGCCACTTCACGCGGACGAAGTACTCGGCCATCTCGGGATCGTCGGCGGTTTGTTTAAAGACCTCGGCGTATTCGAGCACTTCGATAGCCGGGCGTTCGCCTGCAGGGGTTGAGACGGTGAAGTCCTTTACGCTCTGGATGGTTTCCTCAACGATTCCGACACCCACATAGCCGGTCTTTGGAATCTTGACCCAGACACGGTCACCGGGGGAGAGCAGCTTCAGGGTTTGACTGTACCAACTGCCGCCCCCGCCGCTGATGAATCCATACTTTCGCGCATCTTCCCAGGAGCGCTCGTGCCCGCCGAAGGAAACGTAGAATTCCCCGTTCCACGGCTCTTTCTCTCCTTTGGTTTTTGTTGTGGCAGCGACGTTGGCCTGGGTCTCGCCCGGATCGATCATCCAGGCGCGGCTCAGGAACTGTTCGCTCCCATGCTGAAAGACCTGAAAGAAGATTACGTTGATCGCGATATCACGGGCATTGAGATAGCCGATGATGCGCTCGGTCGAGGGATCCAGTTCCGCCGCGACGAGGAGGATTTGGTGAGAGGCATTGAGGGACTCCTCGTCGAGTTCTTCTCCGAACCGCGCCTTGAAGGCCGCATCGAGATTGCCACCGCCGGAAAAACGGTGGTAAATTTGGACGATCCGCTCCGCGCTGAGATCCTCGACCCAGGAGGCGTAGTCGAGGGCCTGGGCGACGATTTCGCGGGGGGTGCGGTGGCGCTTCAGCTCGATGAGGACGAGCGAAGCGTCGGGAGCGATCGCGAGCAGGTCGATGCGGCCGCCAAGGCCAGTTTGTTCCTGCCTCCCGATCAGCATCCACTCGCCCGAGAGGATCTGCGGGGCAGTCACGATCATGTCCTCGAGCTGCTGTTCGTTCGCGAGGGTTGCCGCCCCGAGTGGCTGGGGCTGCGAGCCGACCTTCCAAATGGCGTGTTTGATGGGCATGGATGAGTGGGTGAGGAAAAATGGTGGCGGGGCGAATCCCTGCCTTACGCGGGGACGAAGGCTTCTTTGAGGACGGGTTGGAGGAGGTGGGCGGCATGGGTGCGGGTCGGGCGTGGGCCTCGGCTACTTCGAGAAAGGATTGGCGGCGCAAACGCGGCAAAGATAACGAATCATTCAGCTTTCCGAATTCTTATGTTTATCGCGTATCGGGAGCAACCTCCGTTTCGGTCAACGTGAATCGATCAAAATCGCTGCCCATCTGAATCACTTTTGGAGGCAATGGGAGCGACGCGATTGCAGCCAAGACCTTGTCCCTAAAGTCAGGCTGAATTTTTGCGCCCAGACGGACCTCGGCGATACTCTCGGGTTTGATAGGAAGAAGGCGGGTTTTTCCCTCCGGGATTGAGCCGACGGGGATTCGGTATTCCTGCTCGAACTCCCACTCCTTCCCCTTCCTACACGAGACATGATCGGAGAACATGGAAGCATCCCGGCTCCAGGTGCTGATAATCTCGACGGGGCCGCTGGGATCCTCGTAGTTCACTTTCATCGCGAACTGAAAAGGCATGTGATCAGTTCTATATCCGATACAGATTCCACGGTGGGAGGATGCATAATATCCCCACATTCGATTTGAGGACGGGGTCGCAGAGCAACAGATGATCCCAGAGTCCTGCAAATGGCATCGAAGGTCTTCGACAATAGTCTCTGGTTCGGATTCCGGGATCTCATCAGACTTCCGGCGAATCTCCTCCTCGTCGGTGTCGCCCATGTCGCGACAGTATTGTGCGAAGGCCGCCCTTAACTCCGTACGATCGACAATGAGGGGGGCGCGGAACTCGAATGGGTCATTCATGTCCTCCGGCCGTGTCAGATGAACCTCGCGATCTGCGATCTCTTTGACGGCCCACTCGTTCGCGCCCCGATAGCGATGAAGAATCGGAGGCGGATTCGCTTTCGCAAGAAGTCGATGGGTGGCGAGGGCTTCCCGGGCTTCAAATTGGGGCGTAATATCGTTCACACTGATTGAGCAAAGGCTTCTTTGAGGACGGCTTGGAGGAGGTGGGCGGCGTGGCTGCGGGTGTGCGCGATCTCCGCTCCGAGCGCCCGGCACTGGGCCATCAGCGCCTCCACCCGCGCTACGATGGCCGCTTGCTCGGCGAGGGGTGGGAGGGCTAGTCGAAGATGGGTGACATGCTCCGATTTCAAGTTTGGCTGCTGCCCTTTGGAATCGAACTCGGCCTGATACCCACGCAGCACCAAGTCCGAACTAAGGAACAAAAAGGCGTAGTCTGGGTTTAGAAGCTCTTCGATTGGGCGGATGGCAGCAACTCGCTGGTTGAGCAATGCCCCGTCGTAAGATTCAGGGCAGCGGCTAATCTTGAGGCCAGTCGCAATATATGGGCGCGTCAGCGCAAGGATAAGGTCGCCGCTGGAAACTTGATACTTTGCGTAGCTCTTCGCAAAGCTGATTGGCAACGTGTCGTCGGTCTCAACGAACTCGCCCACACCTGCGTTCGTAATTTTGATGCACTTTACCCCCTCGCCTTTTCGAAAGTCGCCACTTTCAAAGCTGGCTCCGTTCATCAGGCGGATTGCCTGACCCAACCGGCACCACTCCCACCCATCCGGAATCTCGAAGGGGATTTCGGCGGGGGTGATTTGGGGGAGGGGCTTTTCGGGGCGGAGTTTCTTGGCGGCGATGAGGCGGGCTTTTTCGGCTTGGATGCGTTTCAGGAGCTGGCTGGCGGGTTCCACGTCCGAGTGGGCGGCGCGCCAGTCGGCGGTCAGCTTGCCCGAGATCGCCTCCTGCAAGATGGCCTGCTTGAGCTTGGTCAGCAGGGTTTCTTGATGGGTGATTTCTGAGAGCAGCCGTCCGTGATGCTGATTGAAGCCTTGCTTGTGCTTCAAAATCTCAAGCTGCCGCCCATGCGACAGCGCAGGAAACTCAATCTCACAGAGGTCTTCGAATCGCAATGCTTTGCGGACGGCACCGCTGGCGAGTTTGATGATTTGACGAAGACCTTCCGATGATTTTAGGAAGTCAAGAAGCACTTCGGGAATGAGCTTCTCTTTAGCTCGAAACACGATGTAAGCGGGACTTACCACGCCTGTCAGTCCTTCAGGGGTTAGTCCGATTGAACCAACGTTGATGCGGTATGGGTTGTAAGCGAATGAACCGGGTTCGATCACCAGATAGTCGCCGAGATCGTCCGACTTGCGGTGTGCGGTTCGCGTAATGCCATCTGTGTTTGAGACTCCGAACGCTTCCAACTCCCCACCGCCATCGAAGTCGCGGCACTTAGTGTGCGACTTTTCAATCAACTGCTCCAGACGCATCATTCCACTCATGGCAGTTGCGCTTTGATTTGTTCGAGCAGCAAATGGGATTTCGTGAACGACTTGTCGAGAGCCTCGACGATTTCCCCAAGAGTCCTTTCGGATGCCTCCGCTTCCCGATGCGGATTCTTCACGTCCAGATCGAAACCTCGTTTCAAATCCCCGACCTTCACCTTCCACGCGACTTCGCTCTCCTTGCGCTTTTTCCACCACTTGATCATCGGGGCGAACTCGTCGAACTGGATGACCTTCGTCTTCGAGTAGCTCTTTTGCCCCTCGG
>Ga0209702_10000774_pt1 | contig 66219 bp, 59 predicted proteins | sample FRY01_FD_187210 | JGI IMG/M metagenome (GOLD analysis project Ga0209702, IMG submission 187210) | Freshwater microbial communities from Lake Fryxell liftoff mats and glacier meltwater in Antarctica - FRY-01 (SPAdes) (version 2) | ecosystem: Environmental > Aquatic > Freshwater > Ice > Glacier... | reverse complement strand
TGATGCTGAAAATTCAAACAGATATCTATTAAATGATTTCAATTTACATCACTTACCTTTTCCCGATATGGATACAAATACAGTGTTTATGTATTTGATGTCAATGTGCGCTATATTATTTGAATGGGTAAAAACTATTTTGGTAAAAAACAAAGCCGAAGGAGTAAAACAAAATATGAGGGTAAAAGCTATTTGTTTTCACTACATAACAGTTGCAAGTGCATTTATAAATCATGCTAGAGAAAAAATAATACACGTGTATTCCTCTACTAAATATGAAATTCTTAAAATTTAGAATTTAGACTTCTTGGAATGCCTTTATTCTCAATTTGGGGTAAGGGGAGATTTGTCTAAAAAATAAAAAACAACACCAAAATCCAGAATTTTAGACTATAAAAAATAAGATTTTCAAAATTAGGTATTGAGGATTCTATTTGCGACTTTTGGGTATTATCGAAAGCATACTTTATTATTCGGTTTAATATTTCTATGTCTCTTATTTTATACCGTTGGATTGTATCTCTCAAAACGGCTGATGAAAAGATGTCATGTACAATTTTATAAGTTGACTCAAGATTGTAATTTCCTGTATATAACCCAAAAAATTTTCAGCAACACTCTTTACATCTATTGAATTGCTTAATCTAGGCTTTTCTCAAAAACCTCCAACGAATAACTTTTCACCTTCATTTCCCCACTATTATTCTTCCAAACATAACATTTTAAAACATCTGTTTCTCTTCTAATTGGCGGACTCAAAAATGTGCTATTTGCTTCATAAATATTCCCTGCTATTCGCTTAAAAGGTACACTGTAATAACCATAAGCTCCACCTTTATGCTCGAAGGTGGAAATTAAATAGGTGCTTTGAATTAATGATGAGTCAGAACATTCGATTTCAAATTTGCTTTCTACCCAAATATGATCTGTTATACTTAACTCGTTGTATTCTTTTTGAAGAAGCATAAAGAAATTTTCATTTTCTAAAAGTGGAGTAGCTGCATTTTGAAATTTTATGCTCTTAATATTTTTGTAGTCAGACTTATCATCAAAACTATTAATTCCTGAAAAATCTCTGTTTACTAATAACTCTTTTTTGGCTCCTTCAGGAACGGAAGTTTTTAAAAAAGTAGCCCAATAATACTTACTAGTAGTACGATAAGAATCTAAAATGTAGTTCTTTAATTGCCACCATTGAAATTGATTAAGCGAAATAAAGAGAATAAATAGTGTTGAAATACCTATTTTAACTTTTGTTTTTTGTTCTGATAAGTCAACTAGAAAGTATCCTAAACTTATTCCTAAAATGGGATATAAAGCAATAAATGGACGAATAGAAAAAGAAGCGCCATACCACCACTCAGTCCAGCTCGAAATAAGATAGAATGAGAGTGAAAAATAAAGAATTGAAGAGAGAAATAGGTTCTTATTTTGTTTGTACATGGATCTAAATCCAATGATTGAAAAGATAATTATGGGTGTGTAAACAAGCCATCCTTTTCGTAAACTAAATAATATGTTCAGAATATGGGGACGCGTTAAATCTAAACCGACACCAGGATTTTTATAACTATCGTAAATAATTTGTCCAGTTTTAATGTACCAATAACTAATTTGGGGGATTGCCAATATTAAGCATGCTAAAATCGTTATGATTAAGCCTTTTTTATTGCTTAGTAATAGTTTCCATTTATCTAAAAGGTCTTGTTTATTCTTAACGGCATAGAGGAGAGGAAATAAGACAATTAAAATTTCTGTTGGTTTGACAAGACATAAGATGGTTATACTTAATCCTATAAAAAGTAAGTGTTTGGTTTTGTTGTTCTCATGCCATTTTAGGGTGTTCCAAATGCAAATTGCGACAAAAGTGAAAATGAAGTTAACCGTTTCTAAATTCTTTAAGGTCATGTGGTGCACATAGTTTGTTCCTAAAACAATAACTATGAGAACTATTGCTGTAATTTGTTCACTGAAAAAAGATTTTAAAATCTTTCTAAAGAAGTAGAGTCCCAAAAGAGTATAAAAGATGGCGCCGTAAGTAATAGCAAGTGTATAAGGCATGCTAAATCCATCAACTGGAAATCCACCAAAAAGAGCAATAATATGACCAATAAAAAAAAAAGGTAAATAAAGAAGGGCTGTTCCCATCAGAAAAAAGTACATAGGTTCACCTTGATCATTTGATGAAATCATGTAAAGGGTATCGCTTAGTTTTTTTTCTTCATTTACAGCTTCGATCCAAGAAATATCATTTAATAAAGGATCGTCATGAATAAAGGTTGCAGGCAAGTATAAGTAGTAACCAAGTACATCCCAAGAGATTTCCTTCTCATTGATATTAGCGCCTCTATAGCTTAAAATAAAAATAGAGAGCAGTAATAATGCCCAAACAGAAAGATTGTTTTTTAATGTTTTAAATAAATTCATTTATTGAACTAACGTTTTTCCAGTCATTTCCATTGGAGTAGAAACTCCTAAACGTCTTAGAATTGTTGGAGCTACATCTGCTAAAATTCCATTATTCAATTGAATTTCTTTTTGGTCAGTAACTAACACTACAGGAACAGGGTTTAATGAGTGAGCAGTATTTGGAGAACCATCTGCATTAACAACAAAATCAGCATTTCCATGATCTGCAATTACTAAAAATTCATATCCATGTTTTAATCCAGCTTCTACAACTTCCTTTAAGCATGAATCTACTGTTTCAACGGCTTCCACAATTGCACTATAAACTCCAGTATGTCCAACCATGTCTGGATTTGCAAAGTTTAAACAAATAAAATTAGGTTGATCAGCATTTATTTTTGCTACAATTTTATCCTTTACTTCTTTTGCACTCATTTCAGGTTGAAGATCGTAAGTGGCAACTTTTGGCGAGTTGACCAAAATTCTACTTTCGTGTTCAAAAGGTTCTTCTCTTCCTCCATTAAAGAAGAAAGTAACGTGAGGATATTTTTCTGTCTCGGCAATTCTAACTTGTGTCTTATCTACTTTCGATAAAACTTCTCCTAAAGTATATTGTAAATTATCTTTTTCGAAAAGTACGTTTACATTCTTAAATGTTGTATCATAATTCGTCATCGTATAAAATGAAAGGTCTAATTTTTTCATTTCATGTTCAGGAAAATCTTTCTGCGTTAAAGCAATAGCAATTTCTCTTGGACGATCAGTTCTGAAATTAAAACATAAAGCTACATCACCCTCTTTTATTGTAGCAATAGGTAATCCATTTTCAGAGATAATACTTGCTTCAATGAATTCGTCTGTGATATTGTTGGCGTAAGCAGATTCAATAGCTTCTTTCGCAGAATTAAACTGATTTCCTCTGGCGTTAGCGATAGCATGATAAGCTTTAGATACTCTTTCCCAACGGTTATCTCTATCCATTGCATAATAACGACCAATTACAGAAGCAATTTTACCTGTCGTTTTAGCTAATTCATTTTCTAATTCTTGAATAAAACCTAATCCACTTTTAGGGTCACAATCTCTTCCATCTGTAAATGCGTGAATGAATACATCTTTTAATCCTTCTTTTTTAGCTAACTCGCAAATTGCATAAATGTGTTCTTGGTTACTGTGAACTCCACCTTTAGAAACCAATCCAAACAAATGCAAAGGCACATTCTTTTCTTTAGCGTTATGAATGGCTTGAAGTAAGATTTTATTTTGAAAAAAATCTCCGTCTCTTATGGATTTATTGATGCGTGTTAATTCTTGATAAACAATTCTTCCTGCACCGATGTTCATATGACCAACTTCTGAATTTCCCATTTGACCATCAGGTAGCCCAACATCTTCTCCACTTGTAATCAATTCTGCATTTGGATAAGTAGCCATTAAATGATCCATAAATGGTGTTTTTGCATTGAAAACTGCGTCAGATTTAGATTGGTCACCTAATCCCCATCCATCTAAAATAATTAGTCCGAAATTTTTAATCATCTTATAATGTTATTTCAAAGTTAGCACCGTTAGGCACATTGTTTTTATAGTTCACTTTTCCTCCATGAATCCGAACAAACTCAGCTACAATGAAAAGTCCAAGTCCAGTTCCTTTTTGAGATCTTGTTTCTTCGTCTTCGTTTCGCACAAATTTTTTAAAGATATCTTTTTGATAATTTAAAGGAACGCCTGGACCGTTATCTTTTACTCCGAAAAGTAGATGGCTTTTATCTTTTCTCTCCAAATAAAGCATTATTTCTTTTTCGTTACCAGCATATTTAAGTGCGTTTTCGATTAAATTATTGATACATGTTTCAATCATAAACTTATCGCCTTCAATTGTTTGATTTTCTAAAATTGAAAGTTTAATGCAGTTTTTTTGCAATATTTTATTGAAGCGATTCGCAATGTCTTTCAATAAATCAGATAAGCTAAATTCTTCTTTATGAAGTTGAATGGCATCGTTTTCAAGTCTTGAAGCATTTAAAATGTTATCGACCATTGCTTCTAAACGTTGATTTTCTGAAATGGCTTTTTCGATGAGTTCATTTCTTTTTTCTTCAGCTAAATTTCTTTTCAGAACTGTTTGAAGGTAGAGCTTATTGGCGGCTAGAGGCGTTTTTAATTCGTGTGTAACTGATAGCAGAAAGTTATTTTGACGGACAGAATATTTTAACTCTTTTTTAATAGACGAACGTACTTTCCATAAGCCAAGGACGAGAATAGTGAAGAATACAAAGCCTTCACTCATGATCATAAAAACACGATTCGACACTATTGACTGTTGCGTATCTAATTCTTTGGTTAATTCAATCAAATGATAACCCCACCACACAAATTGAAGCACAACATAAGCTCCCAAAACATAGAAAAAAAATCCTGTTTGCTTTTTCATTCTTGGTCGGTGTTAAAAATTCTCGACAATTGATCTGCACTTGGAAGATTTGCTGCTATTTCTTGCGGCAATTGAGAATAACTATATGTGGCAACTCCCATTGGTTTATTAACTAATTCTAACGCATATTCTACTGTAATTTCACTTTTAGTTTTACATAAAAGAATACCAATGCTCGGATTGTCTTCAGGATACTTTACTGTTTTGTCTAAAAGATGTAAATACCAATTCAGTTGTTGGCTATATTCAGGTTTAAATTCATTTACTTTCAACTCAATAGCAACCATAGAACGAAGTTTACGATGATAAAAAAGTAAATCAACAAAGTATTCTTTATCGTCTAATTCTAATCTAAACTGCTGTCCCATAAATGCAAAATCGTTCCCAAATTGACCTAGCATTTTTGTAATATTGGTAACTAAGGCATTTTCGAGTTCTTTCTCTTTATGGTGATCCGATAGATTTATGAAGGATAAATCGTACTCATCTTTAAACTGTAGCGTGTATTTAGCTACATCTTGTGTTGTAAGCGTTTTGTCAAAATTGTGTTGAAAATTCTGGTGATTTGCATAAAGGTCGAATTTTATTTTTTCTTCTAAAATACTTCTACTCCAAGCTTCCGTTTTAGATTTTTCAATATAAAACTCACGTTGAACTTTATCTTTTATCTTGCTAAAAATCATTACTGTATGTCCCCAATGTAATTTGGCAACAAGCTGTTGCCAAATTACATTATCTGCAGTTTCTTCATAAATAAAACGCATTAAGCGTAGATTTCTTTCAGAAAATCCTTTTACACCAACAAATTCAGCTTTTAAATCCGTAGATAATTGTTTGATTACAGAAGTACCCCAGCCCGTTTTCGTTTTATCTGAAATAGTTTTACCAATATCCAAATACGCTAAAATCATTTCAGAATTTACAGCACTGTAACTATTGTATTGTGCCTGTAAAATTCGCTCCTTTAAAGAAATCAGCGTTTGTAAGTAATCTTTATTTTCTAGATCTTTCATTGAGCTGTTAATTCAATTAACCATTAAACTTTAATCATTCACCATTAATCATTCTTAATACGCTCTTTCGTTTTTTCCTTCAACCCAATTCATAAATGCTCTATTTACAACTCTATTTCCACCTGGCGTTGGGTAATTTCCCGTAAAGTACCAGTCGCCCAAATTATCAGGACAAGCATCGTGTAAATTTTCTACCGTTTGATAGATGATATCTACTTTAGCATTAATAGTTGGAGGAGTCAATAATATTGAAATTTTAGCAGAAATTTCCTCAGCAGTAAAAGGTGCATAAATTTCGCAAACGTAATTTTTAATTTCTTCTTTCGGTAGATGAACTTGATTTTTACATTTTCCGTAAACTTCTTGAATGATATGTTCTCTCCCTGTTTCTTTTAAAAGACAGATAGCAGCTTCGAAAGCTATAAAATCTCCCATCTTCGCCATGTCAATTCCGTAGCAATCAGGGTAACGAATTTGTGGAGCAGATGATACAACTATAATTCTTACCGGGTCAAGTCGATCTAAAATTCTTAAAATACTTTGTTTAAGAGTCGTTCCTCTTACAATCGAATCATCAATTATAACCAAGTTGTCTTTACCACGTTTAACACTTCCGTATGCAATATCATATACGTGAGCAACTAAATCGTCACGAGAATCATCTTGTGTTATAAAAGTTCTAAGCTTCGCATCTTTAATTGCGATTTTTTCTATTCGTGCTCTTTTGTAAATAATTTCTTTTAATTTTTCAGGAGAAGGATTTGCTCCTAGAGCTAGTATGTCTTTGTATTTAGTATCGTTGAGGTAATCTTCTAACCCTTTTATTAATCCATAAAAAGAAACTTCAGCAGTGTTCGGTATGAATGAGAAAACAGAGTTATCTAAGTCATAATCAATTGATTTTAAAACTTGAGGCACAATGTTTTTACCTAATTTCTTTCTTTCAGAATAGATTTCAATATCATTTCCTCTTGAAAAATATACACGTTCAAAAGAACAAGCTTTTCTTTCTAAAGGTTGATTGATCAATGTTTCAGTTACATCACCATTTTTACGAATAATTAAAGCATGACCTGGAGTTAATTCCTTAATGTCAGTAGCTTTTAGATTGAAAGCAGTTTGAATAACTGGTCGTTCAGAAGCTACAACACAAACTTCATCATCTTCGTACCAATAAGCAGGTCTAATTCCAGAAGGATCTCTTAATACAAATGCATCTCCATGCCCCATTAAACCAGCCATAGCGTATCCACCATCCCAATTTTCCGAAGCTTTCATTAGTATTTTTTCAATATCTATTTTTTCTGCAATCAGTTTGTATTTTTCTAATTCAGATAAATTTTCATTTTTAACTTCTTCGTATAATCTGTCATTTTCAACATCTAGAAAATGTCCGATTTTTTCCATAACAGTTACAGTGTCCGATTTTTCTTTCGGGTGTTGACCAATCTTAACTAATGCATCAAATAATTCATCAACATTGGTTAAATTGAAGTTTCCAGCAACAACTAAGTTTCTTGTAATCCAATTGTTTTGACGAAGAAAAGGGTGGCAACTTTCAATTGAATTTCTTCCAAAAGTACCGTATCTTAAATGTCCTAAAAATAATTCTCCTGTGAATCCAGCGTTTTGCTTAAGGTAATCAACATCTTTTAAAAGTTCAGGATTAACATCACCAATCGCTTTAAATTTACTTTCAATTTGTTCGAAAATATCTTGAATTGGCTTACTGTCAATAGAACGCTGACGTGAAATGTAGCGTTGGCCTGGCTCCATGTCGAATTTGATGTTCGCTACTCCAGCACCATCTTGACCACGATTGTGCTGTTTTTCCATTAAAAGGTGTAACTTTTTTAAACCATAAAACGCTGAACCATATTTATCTAAATAAAACTGTAAAGGTTTTTTTAATCTAATAAGAGCTATTCCACACTCATGTTGTATTGCATCACTCATGGTCTATTTTTGAAGAATTATTTTTTTGCAAATTTAATGTTTTAAAAAAGGATAGCTTCTATAATTATAGATTTTAATTTTGTTTTTTGTAATTTTATCATGAAATGCACTTATATTTGTTATAATCAAACTGTTAACTCTTTGAAGCAATTCTTTATTTATATTATATTTTTATTCCTGTTGAACACTTATTTGTTTGCTCAACAGGACAAAGTATGGCTACACCCGAATAAAGGTCAGTGGCATACAAATATTCTTTATAAAATTGACCTACAGTTAGGTGAGATGTATATTGAGGAAGATGGATTTACCTATAACTTAAATGACTTGAAGCAGGTGATGTCACATGATCATGGAGAAGATCAAAATAAAAATAAATCAACTTCAAGTCATAATAACTCTAAAATAGTTAAGCATCAAGTCATTAAAGCAAAATTCAAGAATACTTACTGGAAAGGTATTAAAGAAGAATCTAAGCCTTCAAAATTTTACAGAAATTATTTTATTGGAAATAATCAAGCTAAATGGCAGTCTAAAATTTATAGTTATGGTGGTGTATCTTTAATTAACTTTTATAAAGAGATAGATTTAAAAATAGAAGGGACAGATGAATTTTTAAAATATTCTTTGAAGGTTAAAAAAGGAGGTAATCCATCTGATATTTCTTATGTTATTGAAGGAGCAAATAACGTGTCATTAGCCAAAAACGGCATGCTAAAAATTCAAAATCGATTTGGTGAAATAGTTGAAGGAAAGCCGACTGCATGGAATATAAAAAATGGTGTTAAAGTCGAAGTGCCAATTTCATTTAGGCTAATTGACAATAACGTTTCCTTTTATTTCCCTGAAGGATTTGATCATAATTTTGATTTAATGATTGATCCTAGTATTACTTTTTCTACGTTTACGGGTTCAACATCTGATAATTGGGGAATGACAGCTACGCCAGACCATTATTCTAATCTTTATGCAGCTGGGATCATTTTTAATGATGGAGGGGATTATCCAACTACCACAGGAGCTTTTGATGAATTTATCAACGGAGGCGATTCACCAACTTCAACTTCTAGTCCTTCTGGGTTTGATATTGGTGTTTCCAAATTTAGTGAAGATGGTACCGAATTGTTATTTTCAACTTATTTAGGAGGGTCAGGAAATGAAACAGCTCATAGTTTGGTAGTAGATGAAAATGATAATTTATTTATAATTGGTGCTACTTCTTCACCTAATTTCCCAACTTCTCAAAATTGTTTTGACCCTACTTTTAACGGAGGACAACAAGTATTTAGTAACTATTTATATTTTACAGGATCAGATATCTTTATATCAAAAATTAGTGCAGATGGTTCTCAATTATTAGCAGGTACCTACGTTGGAGGTGATGAAAATGACGGGTTAAATGTTGGTACTTTAGAATATAATTTTGGTGATTCTTTTAGGGGGGAAATAATAGCAAGTAATGATGGGTTTATTTATGTTACAAGTACTACGCAATCATCAAACTTTCCTACTCAAAATGCTTTCCAAAGTTCTTTAAAAGGTGTTCAAGATGCTGTCGTTTTTAAGATGGATGCAAATTTATCAGCTTTGAGTTGGTCTTCTTATTTTGGTGGAAATGGAGAAGAGTCAGGAAACTCTATTCAAAAAGGAGACAATGGTGATTTATATTTTACTGGAGGCACTACATCAAGTGGAATTGCTGGTTTTAATGGTGCGAACACTAATTATCAAGGGGGATTATCTGATGGTTATATTGTTCGGTTAAATTCTATTTCAGGTACTTTTTCTAACGCTTCTTACATTGGAAGTTCAGGTTATGATCAATCTTATTTTGTACAATTAGATGAATCCGGTAATGTATATGTTTACGGGCAGTCAGATACAAATTGGCCAATAACCGCTGGATTATATGGTACTCCTAATTCGGGTCAATTTATTCGAAAATACAATGCTTCATTGTCTACTGTTTCTTGGACAACAATGATTGGTGCAGGTACTGGTAATCCTGAAATCTCACCGACTGCTTTTTTAGTGTCAAATTGTGATGAGATTTATATTGCTGGATGGGGAGGGGTTATTAATCAAAATAGTCAAGCAATATATAGCTCAACTAATGGTTTTGAAACTACTCCAGATGCTTATCAGTCAATAACAAATGGTAGTAATTTTTATCTAGCTGTTTTAACGAAAGATGCTGAAAGTTTAAAGTACGGAACTTTTATGGGTGGTTTTACGTCTAGTTATAATCACGTAGATGGTGGGACGAGTAGATTTGACAAAAACGGAAAAATTTATCATGCTGTTTGTGCAGCTTGTGGAGGTCAAGCAAATGGATTTAGTACTACGCAAGGGGCTTACTCTACAACTAATAATAGTCCTAATTGTAACTTAGCTGCTTTTAAGTTTGAATTAAACTCTCTAAATGTAGATTTAAATGCAATCGCTCCAAAAATGTGTATAAGTGATGCTCAAGTTTTTTATGGAATTACAGATAATGGAAATGCATTTCATTGGGATTTTGGTGATGGTAATTATTCGGATGAACAAAATCCTTTACATGAATACACTACCCCAGGAAGCTATACTGTTGTTTTAACTATTTCTGATACAATTAGTTGTTTCGCTTCTAAGACCATTATTTATCCTGTCGAAGCAATTGATGGTACAATTGGGATGGATACAAGTGTTATAAATATTTGTGCTGGACTTGAGTATCAAATGAATGCTTTTGGAGGTGATACTTATAGTTGGAGCCCTTCTTCTTTTTTTAGTGATGCGGCAATTTCAAATCCAATGGTTCGTCTTTTTCAAGATGCAGCTCTTAGTGTTATTGTAGAAAATATTTGTAAGGTTGATACGTTTTCTTATTATGTACCGCTTTCAATTATAACTCCAATTTTATCGAATGATACTATTGTTTGTGAAAACTATGACGTTCAACTTAGAATTGAAAATTCAATGGCGCAAGTTTGGACACCTTCAGATTTTTTGAATGATCCAAATAGTAGTATGCCTATTTGTTCTCCTCCATCTTCAGTAATGTACGATGTTGAAATCATTACACTTGATGGTTGTGTGTTTAACGAAACAGTGAACGTTGAGGTTCGGCCTAAAACGGTCTTTTCAGTTATTCCAGATGAACTAAGAGACACTTCTCTTTGTATTGGTGAGTCAATAAGTTTGAGTTTAAGTCAAACACTTAGTCAAGAATGGTCTCCGCAGAATTATTTAAATGATTTTACTATTTCAAATCCTTCTGCCTCACCATCTCAATCCACAACATTCTATGTAACAGCTCGTACAATAGACAATTGTTATATTGATGATTCGCTTAATATAACCGTGTTTTATACCGTTCCTTCTCCAATATTAGTAGACACTATAAAACAATGTAAAGGAGATACAGCTTTTATCGTTTTGAATGGAGCTCAATATTATGATTGGTCAATGAACACTAATACCAATAACATTTCATTAAGTTCATTAAATTACTTTACGTTAGAAGAAAATTATTTTTATTGTAATTTCATTAATGTTTGTGGCGATTATTATGATAGTATTTTAGTGCTTCCTTTTAAACCTGAAATCTATGCGGGTAAAGATACTACTATATGTCCAAGAGGGCAAGCTAATGTTTGGGTAACTGGAACGAGTTCCTATGAGTGGAATTCTTCAGATGGTTTTTCTGGCACTGATAGTTTATATAATGTACAACCTTTAGTAAATACTGAATATACGATTATTGGTTCTGATGCTATTGGGTGTAAAGACACTGCTTCTGTTCAAGTAAATTTATTTAATCCGCCTTATATTAGCTTAATGGATGATTATCTAGCAGCTAAAGATGAGCTTGTTTATATTGACTCTTATACCAATGATATTGGTCAATATGATTGGATACCTTCAACTTTTCTGTCATGCGATAATTGTAAAAATCCTACTACTGCACCTAATCAAAACATTACTTACACAGTTTATTTTACGGATACAAATTCATGTACAGCTTCTGATGAGGTTTTGATTTTTTATGAAGGTGTTATCTATGTTCCAAATACCTTTACTCCAAATATAGACGGGAAATTCAATACCAGTTTTAGAGCAAATGGAGTAAATATTACAAGTTATCATTTTATGATATTTGATAGGTGGGGAGAAGTAGTTTTTGAAACAAATGACTTTTCTCATGCTTGGAACGGAAGCTTTAACGGTTCTGAATGCCAAACAGGTACGTATATATGGAAAATCAATTATACTGATATTGCAGGAGATGAAGGTGATTTAGTTGGTCATGTTAACTTAATAAGGTAACACAACCAACTTATATTTTTAACCTCAGTTCGGTTAATAAAACGCAGTATTCGAAATTATAATTAATAGTATAATTTGATAAAGTTGGATTAATCGAACTGAGGTTTTTAGATAAAACGTTCATCTACTTCCATTTCATGTCCACATGCATCACAAGTACGAAGCTCTTTTGAAGTATAAAAACTTTTAAAGCGAGACAAGAAATCTTTTTCTACATCTTCTAACGGAAATCTATATTCATGAAGTTTGTGGTTACATTTATCACAAAACCACATAAGTCCATCGCTTAAATCTGTCCCTTTTCTAACTCGTTCTACGACTAGTCCTACAGTGCCTTCACCTCTGATAGGATTATGAGGAATATTACTCGGAAGTAAGAACATATCACCTTCTCTGATCTGAATTTCTTGTGACTTCCCGTCCAATTGAACTTTAACGGTAATATCTCCTTCTAATTGATAAAATAATTCTTCACTTTCGTTAAAATGATAATCTTTTCTGGCATTTGGTCCACCAACAACCATCACAATGAAATCACCTGCTTGTTTGTAAAGGTTTTTATTATTTACAGGTGGTTTCAATAAATCACGATTTTCTTCAATCCACTTTTTTAAATTAAATGGTGCTAACATATTTTTTATTTTTTATAAAATTATAAAAGAAATTTAACAATCTTGTTTGTTTCTGAATTTTTATAAATGATATTAATCATTTTTCAAAGAAACTAAAATATAAATTAAATATTAAAATTCGGTATAATTTACATCAAAATATCTGTATTTTCGTATCTACATTGAATTATTTATAATAAAAAGGTAATATGAATTTAGATTTGACAAATAAAACAGCAGTAGTTTGTGGAAGTACACAAGGGATTGGAAAAGCAACAGCAATTGAATTGGCTAATTTAGGCGCTTCTATTGTTCTAGTAGCAAGAAATGAGGAGAAATTAAAAACTGTTTTAAGTGAATTAAATTCTCAAAATGGACAGCAACATTCTTACATTATTGCTGATTTTTCTAATCCTACAGACTTAGAAAAAATAATGGGAGAGTGGGTTTTAGAAAATCATAAAGTTCACATTTTAGTAAATAACACAGGTGGGCCAAAAGGTGGGCCTGTAAGAAAAGCTGCGGTTTCCGAATTTTTAGATGCATTTAATCAACACCTGATTTGTAATCATATAATGGTTCAGAAGTTATACCCATTAATGAAAGCTGAAGGTTATGGAAGAATCATTAATGTGATCTCTACGAGTGTGAAGCAACCTTTAAATAATTTAGGGGTTTCAAATACTATTAGAGGAGCTGTTGCAAATTGGAGTAAAACATTAGCGAATGAGTTAGGCGAGTTTAATATTACTGTCAATAATGTTTTACCAGGAGCAACTAACACAGATCGTCTTCAAACTTTAGCCCAAATTAAATCTGCCCAAATTAATGAATCTGTAGATACAATTTTTGAAGATATGGCATCTGAATCACCAATGAAAAGAATTGCCCAACCTGAAGAAATTGCTTCAGCAATCTCGTTCTTAGCTTCTCCTGCTGCAAGTTATATTAATGGTATTAATGTCCCTGTTGATGGGGGAAGAACAAAATCTTTGTAAAATTTGATAGGGTTGATTTTAGAATCAGCCCTTTCTTTTACTTTAACAGATTCACATGCCCTTCTAAATCTAGCTCTTTACCTGAGTTTGTGGTGAAATTGACTTTATAAATATAAGTGCCCTGTTTAGAAAGAACTCCATTATAGACTCCATCCCATTTAAAATTTAAATCGCCTGAAGAGTAAACCAATTCTCCCCAACGATTAAATATCGTAACATTTAAGTTTTGAATACCAGTTGTAACTGCTGAAAAAGTATTATTGAACCTGTTTTCATCTGGTGTAAAAGTATTAGGGATATAAATATAATAGGCCTCTTCAATCATAATCCATTTTCTGATCGAATCTTGACAACCAATTTCATTTGTAGCTATAAGATTAACTTCATATCCGCCATAATTTTCATAAATGTGATATGGATTTGTTAGAATTGATTGATTTCCATCTCCGAATTCCCAAATGTAACTATATCCACCTGTTGTTAGGTTTTGAAATGAAATAGGGAGTCCATTAAACATTAATGAACCATTGATTTTGAAATCAGCTACGGGTTCAACAACATTTACTGTAATACTTCCCTCTACAACGAATGTTTGACAAGAGTCTGAGACAACTACAGTATAAGTTGTAGTTGTAAAAGGACTTACATCAACATTATTATTTGCTTCTGTTGTATGTTTCCAGGTATAATAATAAATTGGCACCCCTCCTTCAGGTAAAACCCAAATATTTACAGTATCACCTGGGCAAATCAAAGTATCCGACTTTAAATTTAAGAGTAAAGGGGGACTCGTTATAGTGTAATTTATAATGCCGATTTGTATTTCGCCACATTGATCAGTTACTTCTAAAGTGTAGTTTGTAGTTTTATTTGGTAATACCGATTGAATTGAATCTGTTCCTAGATTTAATGGTTCTTGATCTGCAGACCAAGAGAAAGTGTAATTTCCTGCACCTCCAGTTGAATTAACTTCTAGGTCGTATGGAATATAAGGACAGATTTCAATGATATTTGGTGTAAGGTTGATAGAAATTGGTTGATATACTGGAACAGTGACAGTACCTGTTGCAATTGTAGATGTTTGTAAGCAATTATCTCCAACGTTTACAGTATATGTACTTGTTGATGTAGGATTAACAAAAATACTTGCAGTTGTTTCTCCAGTGCTCCATAAGTAATTAAATGGACCTACACCACCAGTTATATTAGCTAAAACTTCTAAGTCATCCCCAGGACATAAAACTCCACCACTTTCAACTGTTACTGAAATTGGAACTGGATCTCGAATAATATAATCTAAAACAATATTAACGTCGTTGTCACATGCATCTTTTGTGTTAAAGCTTAACTGAATTGTTTCATCCCCTTCTGCTATAGCATCTCCAATAGCATCAAAATTAAAAAAAACTTCAGTTTCGTTGGCTAGAAAAGATACGCTTGAGGGAATTGTTGTTACATCTAATCCATTTGTCGCGCTTCCTGAAATTGTTATTGGTATTGTTAAAGCAGGTAATTGATTACCACTCCTAGTAATTTTAATAGTAGAACTAACACATCCTTCCGCAAGGATATTGTTCTCAGGATAGGCTAAGTACGATAAAGTTTGTGAAATATTTAAATCTCCTTCAGATGATAAACTGTTTGCTTCTAAAAAGATTCCAGAATCGTATAATCCATCTCCAGCATCTGCTATCGCAATAATCAAATGATATTGTTGTCCACATTGAACTGGAGATACAGCTTTTAAAACTTTAGTAAATCCATCATATTGAATGTAATTCGGAGATGAATTGTAGGGTCCTTGATTTCCGTTACCATTATCTACAAAAAATGCAGAATTTGATCCACTATTTACATTATTGATAGTTACAGCCTGATTATTTGCTAAGCGTGCAATGTTTTGCTGTCCATTTATTCCCGGTCCACTAATGAAAAATGCAAAAACATCATTAAAAGTTGACCCAACAAATTCCGGATATTCCTCAGATCCAAATACGTATTTGAAACTTACAGTATCAGAATAAGGAACAAAATCGAATTCCAATATGGACGCGTTGTATGTTGTTGTTCCTCCTACTAAATTTGAAAGAGGTGTGTAACCAGGTGATTGATTGTTTACGCCAGTTGTACCATTATTATTGGGTCCTTGTGGGCCATCTCCATTTTTTAAAACGGTACCAGTTGTCATTACTATCCCAGATTCAATACCTAAATTTGTGTTAGCAGCTGTAAATGATCCAATAGCTCTATTGAATCCATTGTACTGAATATTAGACACAGTAACTCCAGGTCCAAGTAGAACATTTTGAACAAGACCAGTTGGTGATTGAGAAGTATTAGTAATCAATTGACCAAACGCTTGATAGCATCCCAGAAATAATATGAAAAAGAAAGTTATTTTCATCTTTATTAATAACGAAAAGTAACTAATAAAGTTGCGTTTAGCTTTTATTTTCAGTTAATTCTTGTTAATCTTATTACTTAACCTAATATAAGAAATTATTGTAAGGATATCGGACTTTGAAAATACGCTTTACTTCTTCGTAAATAATGGTTTTTAATTCGTCTATGTTTTCTTTTTCTTCAGCTGAAATAAATACGCAAAGTTGACCATTCAATTTTGACATCCAGGTTTTTTTTAATTCTTCTAAAGAATGATTTTCTTTTAGCATTGGACTTAAGTCATCCTCTTCTTTTTCAACGTATTTGTAAGCATCAATTTTATTGAAAACAAGAATGACTGGTTTTTCTGTTTTGTCAATTTCAGCTAATGTTTCATTAACAACGGTGTATTGATCTTCAAAATTTTGATGAGAAATGTCTAAAATATGAATAAGTAGATCCGCCTCTCTCACTTCATCTAAAGTAGATTTAAAAGATTCAATCAATTGATGAGGTAATTTTCTAATAAAACCTACAGTATCCGTGAGTAAAAACGGCATGTTTTCTACCACAACTTTTCGAACAGTCGTATCTAATGTTGCAAATAATTTATTTTCTGCAAATACTTCTGATTTACTCAAAAGATTCATTACAGTGCTTTTTCCAACATTTGTATAACCAACTAAAGCTACACGAACGAGTTGACCTCTATTCCCTCTTTGAACTGAACCCTGTTTATCAATTGCTTTTAATTTTTCTTTTAAAAGCGAAATTTTAGTATTGATAATTCTTCTATCAGTTTCAATCTGAGTTTCTCCAGGACCCCTCATCCCAATCCCTCCTTTTTGACGTTCAAGATGCGTCCAAAGGTTCGTAAGTCTAGGTAATAAATATTGTAACTGCGCTAGTTCTACTTGCGTTTTTGCGCTTGATGTCCTTGCTCTACTAGCGAAAATATCTAAGATAAGATTGTTTCTGTCTAATACTTTAATTTGAAGTATAGTTTCAATGTTTCTCAATTGAGAGGGTGATAATTCATCATCAAAAATAGCAAGGTCAATACAGTTTTCAACAACGTATTCCCTTATTTCTTCCATTTTACCTTTTCCGACAAATGTTTTAGGGTTTTCTATAGTTACCTTCTGTAAAAAAACCTTTTCTGTAAATGCTCCTGCTGTTTCAGCTAAAAATTTTAATTCGCTGATATATTCTTGAGCAATTTCTTCTGTTATTTTTTGAGTTATTATTCCAATTAAAATACACTTTTCTTCAACTGCATCAACTAATACGTGACCTTCTTCCATTATTTACGTAAGGATTTTACAAATTTGATAATTTCTAGCTGTTCTTCTTTTGAAAGACTTTCTTTAAAAGAAGGCATTCCATTTCTTCCATTATTTACAACAGAGTTAAGTTCTTCATCTGTTAATTCTGTCAGACTTAAATCACTTGCTCCGCTCGCTCCTAGTTTTCCATTACTACCATGGCAAGCGGCACATTTTAATGTAAATAAATACTTAGCATTTATTTTTTCTTCAACTTTTTCTGATCTATTTTTCTGTTCATTTGAGCAAGAAAACAGTAGTAAGTTTAAAGTTGTTATTAAAATGAAATGCTTTAAAACCATGCTCCTCCTAATGCTGTTCTGAATGGCCAAGGAATAGCTACTAAAATAAGTATTAAAGCAATAGAGTAAAAAGTTACTATTTTTTTATGCTTAGATGCTACATCTTCTAATTTTTCAGCTTTTTTACGTCCAATTGTAACAAGAACGATTGCGATCATCATCATTAAAAAATGCTCCATTCCATAAAAACGTAGTAGGGGTTCTTTCATCCACCCTTTTGTGAAAGAAACTTTATCAGAAAGGAAGTAAAGGACTAATCCAATTAATAATTGAGTGTGAAGTGAAATCATTGTAAACAAGTTGATTAACTTATCTTTTTTCACGTAAGAGCCTCTTTTTTTTCCTGAAATGGCATTAAAAATTGCGAAAATTAATAAAAATAAAACTACCCAACGTAATCCTGAGTGCATGTGTGAAAGTCCGTTATACATCCTAAAATTTTTTAATTAATTCAAAATAAAAATACTATTCAAATAGCATATATACAAATGTAACCATAAATGCTAAGTTAACGAATATGGTTTTCTATCTTTGTACAATTAAAATCATACATTATTATGAGCGATAGCAGAACTGAATTAAATGAGTTGGGTGAATTTGGATTAATTGATCACCTTACTAAGAATTTCATTAATAGAAATAGTAGCACAATAAAAGGTATTGGAGACGATGCTGCGGTTATTAAAATTAATGAAGACGAATCGCGTTTAATTTCTACTGATATGTTAATTGAAGGTGTACATTTTAATTTAATGTATATGCCATTAAAGCATCTTGGATATAAAGCAGTTGCTGTTAATGTTTCTGATATTTGTGCTATGAATGGAGTAGCCGAACAAATAACTGTATCTATTGCTGTCTCTAATCGTTTTCCTATTGAGGCGTTAGAAGAATTGTATGAAGGGATTCATTTAGCTTGTGAAAAATACAAAGTTGATTTAGTTGGTGGTGATACAACTTCTTCATTATCTGGATTAACGCTTTCAATTACAGCTATTGGAAAAGCAAATAATACTGCTATCACATATAGATCAGGAGCAAAAGAGTTCGATTTACTAGTGGTTTCGGGTGATTTAGGAGGTGCGTATGTAGGCTTACAACTTTTAGAAAGAGAAAAAGAGGTGTTCAATGCAAATCCAAACATTCAACCAGATTTGGATGGAAATGATTATATCTTACAAAGACAATTAAAACCGGAGGCTCGGGTTGATATAATTCAATTTTTAAAAGAATTAGAAGTTCAACCAACATCTATGATTGATATTTCTGATGGTTTAGCTTCTGAAATTCTTCACATTTGTAAAGCAAGTAAAGTTGGATGTCATATTTATGATGAAAAAATCCCGGTTGATGCGCAAACTTCTATTGCAGCAATTGATTTTAATTTAGATCCACATACATGCGCTTTAAATGGTGGAGAAGATTATGAATTATTGTTTACCGTAAAACAAGAAGATTTCGAAAAAGTAAACGCAAACCCAAATATGTCGATCATTGGTCATATAACTGATGAAAAGGATGGGGTGTATTTTATAGATAAACAAGGAGCTGCGATTGAATTAACAGCTCAAGGTTGGAATCATTTTAAGGATTAAAAAAGATTACACTCAAGACTGTAAGACATTAGATTGTTTCACTTAAAGACTTGTGTCATTATACTCAATAATGTAAGATTCAAGATCGTTTCACTCGAAGATAATTTATAATTAAATCTTCGAGTCTTGAGTCTAATATCTACTTAAACCAGCTGCTATACATAACATAATTGTTAGCAATTCGTTGAACTTCTCCTTCAAATAGTTCTTTGGTTAATGTTTTTACTTTTTTGGCAGGTACCCCAGCGTAAATACTCCCGCTTTCAACTCTTGTTCCTTCAAGAAGAACAGCTCCTGCAGCAATGATGCAATTAGATTCTATATAGCAATTATCCATAACGATTGCCCCCATGCCGATTAGAACATTGTCTTCAACCGTGCATCCATGAACCAAAGCGTTATGCCCTACAGAAACATTATTCCCTAAAACTACTTTTGTTTTTTCATAAGTTGCATGAATTACGGCTCCATCTTGAATGTTCACTTTATTCCCCATTCTTATAGAGTTTACATCCCCTCTAACTACTGCGTTAAACCATATTGAGCATTCATCCCCAGTAATTACATCACCTATTATAGTAGCATTTGGAGCTAAAAAGCAATTTTCGCCAAATTGAGGTTCATTTCCTCTACAGTTGATTATGTATGTCATTTTTTATTTTTAAAAAGTTGATAACGAATTAAAGATGTGTTCCATCATATCTACAAGTTGAGATGAGGAACAATTATAATTATTTACAATAATAGCAAAAGCAATTTTCTTTCCTGATTTCGAGTCAACATAGCCTACATAAGATTTAACTCGGTTTAGCGTGCCACTTTTAGCTTTTACTCTTCCATGTCCAAGTTGATTTTTGCAAACTCCAGAAAGTGTCCCTGAACATCCAGCAATAGGAAGCGAATTTGAAAAATCTAAATAAATGCCTGATTTGTAAATTCCTTGAAGTAATTGACAAAAATGTGACGCGCTAATAGCGTTAGATCTTGATAGACCACTTCCATCTGTTAAATTCATACTTTTAAAATCAACATCTTTTCCCCAGCATTTTTCTACTTCTTTAATTCCATTTTCAGTAGACCCAAATCCGCTTTTTTCAAATGAAATGAGATATAACAGTGATTCTGCAAATAAATTAACACTATGTAGATTTGTTTTAGCTACTATGCTTTCAATTTTTTCTCCTTTGTGAACATAAAACAATTTAAAGTTTTTATAATTATTGTCATATTTTACTTTTCTATTACCAATTGGATTTTGACTAATTAAAACACCTCTTTTTATTAATTCATTTGAAAATTCAATAGCAAGTTGAAGTTCTGGATCTGGCAAACTCCCTTTAACCATGAAATCCGTTCGATTTAATGGTAATGTTCCAGTACCAAATCTATCGTAAGAGTAGGGGGCTCCATAAATATATGAATTGTCACCTTGTCTATTTGATGAGGTGATCTGGTTATCGAAATTTAAGTTTTCAATTAAAGGAAAGGTGCTCATAAGTTGTGTTTTTTGTCCTGCTTGAGATCCTGTTTTGAAGTGATAGCGGATCATGTTGTCGTAAGCAGAAACACCTGATGCTCCTGCTCCATAATAGTTACCCATATCAGACCATGTCCACCCATCTGGTACACCTTGATAGCTAAAGGAAGATCCGTCAGCTATAATTCTTCCTTTTATTGTTTTAATTCCTAACTTTAAAAGTGTATCAACCCAGACAGTTAAAAAGGAACTTTCTTTTCCTTCGTCATTAAAAAAACGACTTCCCAAAGTTGGATCTCCGCCTCCTTGAATCCAAACATTTCCATTTAAGATGCTATCGCTAGTAATTTCACCTTCAATGAATAGATTTGTAAAAGGAGAATAATTCTTTCCTAAAGTTTTTAATGCGGTTGAAGTAGCGAAAAGTTTAGCTGTAGAAGCAGAAGGAAGTGATTTTCTTGAATTAAACTCAGCAATTGTAGTGTTAGAATCGAGGTCGATGGCTAGAAATGAAATGGAAGCATTTTCTAAAGTTGAAGCATTGATAAATTTATTAACTTCTTTCTGTACGGAATTTTGGCTACTTACAAAATCGATTTTAAAAATTGTAAATAATATAAATATTATAAAGTATCTTAGTATATTCACACTTAGTTTTATTAAAATTGTCGTTACTAAAGTACAAATTAAATGCCGAAAGTTCTTAGAATAATAAATCGTTTTAATATTGGAGGACCTACTTATAACGCTGCTTTTTTAACGCGATTTTTAGAGGATGAATATGAAACGCTTTTAATTGGTGGGTTACCAGAAAAAGATGAAAATGATTCGTTGCATATTTTAGAGGAATATGGATTATCTCCTATGTTGATTTCTGAAATGCAAAGATTACCTAATTTTAAAAGTGATCGAGCGGCATACAAAAAAATCAAACAAATTATTCAAGAATTTAAGCCCGACATTGTGCATACACATGCCGCAAAAGCGGGTGCTTTAGGGAGAAAGGCAGCAAAAGCGTGTGGAGTTCCAGTAATTGTTCATACGTTTCATGGACATGTTTTTCATTCTTATTTTGGCAAGCTTAAAACAAATTTATTTAAGATAATAGAAAGACGTTTAGCTAAAAATTCAGACGGAATTATAGCTATTTCAGATATTCAAAAACACGAATTGTCATCAATACATAAAATTTGTTCTGACGATAAAATAAAAGTAATTCCATTGGGATTTGATTTAGATAAATTTCAAACTGCAACTTCAAAAAGAGAAGAAATTAGAAATCAATACGGAATTGAACAAGATGAAATAGCAATTGCAATAGTTGGCAGATTAGCACCAATTAAAAACCATGGATTATTTTTAAATATTGTAAATGACGTTTTATCAAAAACGACGAAAAAAATTAAAATTTTCATAGTTGGAGATGGAGAAGAGCGTTCATCTATTGAAATAAAAGTAAAACAGATAAATCAAGACTTTGGAGATAAAATAATCATGACTTCTTGGATAAAGGATATCGGGGGATTTAATTCAGGTATGGATATTATGTGTTTAACTTCTGACAATGAAGGTACACCAGTAAGTTTAATAGAGGCTCAAGCTGGAAATCTTCCTGTAATATCTACTGATGTAGGAGGCGTTAGAGATATTTTAAAAGATGGTGTAACAGGTTTTGTTGTTCCTAAAAATAATGTAACTTTGTTTTCGGAAAAACTTTTATTTTTAATTGAAAATGATGATGAACGATTGCGATTATCTCAAAATGGTTGGGAGTTTGTAAGAGAAAAGTTTCATTATAAAACATTGGTAAACAATATGAATGAGTATTATAAATTTTTATTAGATAAAAAAATAAAACGCTCTTGAAAAATATATTAAAATTTGGATTAAGTATTTTGTTTTTAGCACTTTTGAACAGTTGTGCTATCAACGGTAACATGATGTTTAAGACCCCGAAAGATGGTTCATTTGTTTACGATTCTATTCCGTTAAAACCTAAAGAAGATTACAAACTTTCTATTGATGATAAATTAGCTTTTAGTTTAACTACAAATAAAGGAAAGAGTTTATTGGAAGGATTAAGTGGAACTACCGTAAGTGTTATGTCAGGTGGACAAGGAGGAGGTTCAGCTAGTGGTGCAAACGAGTATATTGTTAGATCTGATGGGAAAGTAGAGTTGCCTGTGCTGGGTGATATATATGTTGAGGGATTAACAATTAAACAATGCGAAGATTTACTTGAAAGTTTGTTTTCAAATCAATACCAAGATCCTTTTGTAAAGTTGAAAGTAACTAATAGGAGATGTGTAGTTTTTTCAGGGGATGGAAGTGCGGCATCTATCATTCAATTGAATAATATCAATACAACTTTATTGGAAGTCCTTGCTCAAACAGGTGGTATTTCGGTAAGAGGAAAAGCGAGAGTAGTTAAAGTAATGAGGAAAGTGGAAGAAAAGAGAGAGATTTATCACGTAGACGTTTCCACAATAGATGGTTTAAAATATGCAGATATGATTATTCAAGGAAATGATTACATCTATGTAGAGCCAAGAGCTCAAATTATTCAAGGAGCTGTCAAAGAGTGGGCTCCAATTGCAAGTATAGTTTCGTCATTTACGTTATTGTTTACAATATTAAGATATACAAATTAAATTGAAAGATCGTTTTAAAATAGTAAACAAAGAATTTGATGTTCAAATCATTTTCACTGTCTTAAAGAGAAGTTGGTGGATTCCAATTTTATTATCTATATTTTTCTGGACTTTAGCATTTCTTTATTTAAGGTATACGAAGCCTACTTATCAGTCAAGTATGTTGTTACAACTTGAAAGTAAAGATCAGGCAAAAGAGGTCATGGATATTCAAGGAATAAACAAGGGTACAGATGATATGTCTTATGAAATTGAGCTATTAAAATCCCAGTTATTATTTAATAAAGCTTTAAAAACATTAAACCTTCATGTTTCTTTATTTTCTAAAGGTTCTGTATTAACGGAAGAAAAGTATAAATCGAGTGTGTTTAATGTTCAGCCTTTCGAATTAAAAGATTCCTCACTTATTGATGTTCCAATTGTTTTAACAATGGATAGTAAAAATAATATTTTCTTAGATTATGAATTAAGAGGAATTAAATATGGTGTTAAAGGCAAGTTAAATAGTCATTTTGTAAATCAACATTTTGACATCATTATAAGGTCACAGAGTAATGAAAGTTTACAAAACTCATTAAGTTCAAATCAACTTTACTTTAAGTTTAATAGTGTTTCAAGTTTAAGTCAGAGGTTAATAGGAGGTTTACAGGTTGTGCCAGTGAATTTAGCAGCAAAAACGATTCAATTAGTATATACTGGGCAAAATCCTTTGTTATGTTATGATATTTGTATTGCCTTATCAAATACGTTTATCAATTTTGATGATGACCAAAAAAGAAAAGGAGATGAAAATATACTAAAGTTTATTGATGAACAATTAGAGAATTTATCCTTTCAATTGGAAAATTCTAAAGATAGTATCATGATGCTACAAAGTAAAACGGGGTTTATGATGCCTGAGCAATTTGAAAACTCTATTTATGATAAAGTAGGCTTATTACAAGATGAACTCTTAAAGTTAGAGGAAGAAAAAAGAGTTGTTGAAATAGTTATCTATAAGTTAAAAAGCGAGCCTAATCGATTGGAGGTTTATAGAATGTTACCTGAGATGTTAGGTAAAAGCTACGAGATGCTTGTGACGGATAAAATCAATGAATTGCTTGGATTACTCGAGCAAAAAGAGAATTTATTATATCAAGTAACAGAAGAACACACAGGAGTTCAAGTGTTGAATAAAAGAATTCAATTAAAATCGCAATCAATTATAAAGAGTCTTACTGTTATTAATGAACGTCTAAAGAATGACATCAGTAACTCAAAGATAAAAATTATTCAATCGGAGTCAAAAATTGGAAATTTACCTGAAAAGAAAATTGAATATGGTAGATTAAGTAGAATTCAGGCTTTAAATGAAAAATATTTTAATTTGTTAACGGAGAATAAGTTTTTATATTCTATTTCTGATGCGGGTTATACCTCTAATAAACAAGTATTGAGTATGCCGAATATGAGTGAACTTCCTGTTTCACCAAGTAGAAGCCTTATCTTTATTTCATTTATTGCAATTGGATTTGTAATTGGTTTAGCAATTATGATTTTGAAATATTTAATGTTTAACGAGGTAAATCTTTTGGAAGACTTAAAAAAATTACTTCCTGAAAAAGCTTCAACTTTAGGTGTTGTGCCTTTGGTTAAAAATGACATGCAATATTCTCAGCTCTTAGCTTATGATTATCCAAAATCTCAATTGGCAGAAGCATTTAGAAATATTAGGACAAATTTAAATTACATCAACACTTCCTATCAAACGATTGCTATTACGTCTTCCATTTCTGGTGAAGGTAAAACGTTTGTTGCCTTAAATTTAGCTGGAATAATAGCTATGTCTGGAAAGAAAACAATTTTGATTGATTTAGATTTGCGTAAGCCGAAAATTCATTTAGGATTTAATGTTAGTAATGACAAAGGAATGAGTGGGTTAATTATTAATCAATATCCGATTGAAGAGTGCGTTCAGAAGTCGGATATTGAAACGCTTGACTTTATTACTGCAGGTCCAATACCTCCAAATCCTTCTGAATTAATTATCAGTGACAATTTTAAAGCAATTCTGAAAGATCTAAAAGGTAAATATGATGTCATTATTATTGATAATCCTCCTGTAGGCTTAGTGTCTGATGGGATCAAGAATCTTACAGATGCAGATATTCCAATTTATGTTTTTAAATCTCATTATTCTAAGAGAACTTTTATTAATAAAATAAATGAATTGTTTGATATGCAACAATTGAAGTCGCTAAATGTAATTTTGAATGGAGTTAAATCAAATAGTAGTGGGTCTTACGGATATGGTTACGGATACGGATATGGATATGGATATGGATATGGATATGGTGGTTATGGAGAGGAAGACAGTTATTTCACAGAAGAACCATCAATAAGTTTGGTCCAAAGGATTTTAAAGAAATTAGGTATAAATAGAACGAAAAAATAAATGGAAATTATAAGTTGCGAAATCCCTGGATTATTAGTACTAATACCTAGAGTTTTTGAAGATGATAGAGGTTCTTTTTACGAAACATTCAATAAGAAAAAGTTTTGTGATGTAACCGGATTGTCAGAAATTGAATTTTTTCAAGATAATGAATCTATTTCAAAATTAGGCGTGGTTAGAGGTCTTCATTTTCAGGCCCCTCCATTTGCACAAGGAAAACTAGTACGGGTAACGAAAGGAAAAGCACTAGATGTTGCTGTAGATATAAGAAAAGGGTCTCCAACATACGGTAACAACTTTTCAATTGAACTCTCGGAAGAGAATAAAAAAATGTTTTGGATACCTCCTGGTTTTGCCCATGGTTTTGCCGCATTAGAGGAAAACACAATTTTTAATTATAAATGTACAAATTACTATCATCCTGATTCTGAAAGATCTATAAAATGGAATGATATTGATTTAAATATCGATTGGAAAGTTAATCAACCTATTATTTCTGAAAAAGATGATTTAGGACAAGATTTTACTACTTTTGCATCCGATTTTGATTATAAATAATTTTGAAGGAAATAATATATTTTTTTAGTTTTTTGGTTGGTGGATTTTTCATTTCACTAATTTGTAATGAGGTCTTACTAAGGTTTTCTCAGTCTTTAGGAATTAGAAATAAAAACGATGTAGTTATTAGATGGAGTAATGAATCTAAACCATCTTTGGGTGGAGTTAGTTTTTTTATTGTTTTTTTATTTTCATCTATTTTGTTCTCTATGTTTTATTTTGAGAATAATATTTTTCATAATCCAAAGTTTGTTGGTTTAGTGGTTTCAGGTTCACTTGCTTTTTTGATGGGCTTAGCAGACGATGCTTATAATACAAAACCATTTGGGAAACTCCTCGTTCAAATAATTTGCGGAATTATTTTAGTAATATCAGGTGTTGCTTTAGACTTATTTCACATGCCTTTAATTGATGGGGTGTTAACCGTTATTTGGGTAATAGGAATAATGAATTCGTTAAATATGCTTGATAATATGGATGGTATAACGGGAACAACAGTATTGTTTATTCTTATTACTTGTATGTTTTCAAATTGGATGATGAATGGTTTTAGAGTTGGGATTTGGACTATTTCAATGATCTCTATGATAGGAGGTTTAATTGGTTTTTTAAAGTATAACATCAATCCATCAAAACTGTTTATGGGAGATGCGGGAAGTCAATTTATTGGTCTTTTTGTAGCATATTTTTCTATCATGTTTTTATGGAATGTAACATCAACTGTTGAAAAAGAATCATGGATAGGTTTTGTGATTGTGTTAATTACATTTACGGGTGCTGCGGCTGATACTTTTACTGTTGTTATCAATCGCTTGAAAAAGGGACAGTCACCTATGGTAGGAGGTAAAGATCATGCAACTCATCATCTTGTATATGCTGGTTTTACAGATAAAAAAGTGTGGATTGTTTTTACAGTAATAGGTGTTTTTTCAATGCTATTAGCGTTATTTATGATTCAATTTATGAAAAATGATGTGATTCTACCGATCATTTTTTCTTTGATTTATTTTCTTGCAATTTTTATTATGCTTTATAAAAACACAATTAAATATAAAGCTCCTAAGCCTATTATCGAATCAGATTCAACTGAATTAGAATAATTATTTTTTATTTTATTATATGTTAGTTCTTAAATTTAGCTTTTAAGCTTAAATTTATAGAATGAAAAAATCAGATGATATATTTGAGTATGGTTCCATAGATGTTTATGGCGCTAAAGTTCATAATCTTAAGAATGTTGATTTAAAAATACCTCGAAATAAATTAGTGGTATTTACAGGGTTAAGTGGAAGTGGGAAATCTTCTCTTGCCTTTGATACTATTTTCGCTGAAGGTCAAAGAAGGTATATTGAAACGTTTTCTTCTTATGCTCGCCAATTTCTAGGTAATCTTGAACGTCCCGATGTTGATAAAATAGATGGTTTAAGTCCAGTTATTTCTATTGAACAAAAAACGGTTTCTAAAAGTCCTCGCTCTACAGTTGGAACTATCACTGAAGTTTATGATTTTTTGCGTTTGCTATTCGCTAGAATAAGTACTGCCTATTCTTATAATACAAATGAGAAAATGGTGAAATATTCAGATGAACAAATTGTAGATTTAATTTGTAATGAATATAATTCTCAAAAAATAATTGTTTTAGCACCAAAAATTAAAGGTAGAAAAGGTCATTATCGAGAACTTTTTGAGCAAATTCTAAAATTAGGATATACTAAGGTGCGTGTTGATGGAGAAATTCTTGATATTGAAAAAGGAATGAAGCTTGATCGATATAAAATTCACGATATTGATATTGTAATTGATAGAATTGTGATTTCTGAATCTGAAAAGAAAAGATTGTATGATGCTGTTTCAACAGCAATGCGACATGGAGAGAAATCAATGATGATTGCTATTCATGGCGAAAAAGAAGTGCGACATTTTAGTAGAACGTTAATGTGTCCCTCTTCAGGTATTAGTTATCCCGATCCTGAGCCTAATTTGTTTTCATTCAATTCGCCTTATGGTGCTTGTCCTTCATGTAGTGGACTTGGAGAAGTATCTGAAGCTGATATGAACAAGATCATTCCAAATCCTAAATTATCGATCAAAAAAGGTGGACTAGCTCCTTTAGGTGATTTTAAGGGAGGTTGGATTTTTGATAAAATTGAAACACTACTAGAGAAAGACGGGTTTTCAATTTCTACAGCTTTAGAAGAGATACCGTCAGATATTTTAAATACAATATTGTATGGTAACGAAGGCATTGATATCTCTAAAAATTCTATATCTTTTGAAGGAGTTATTCCTTTTTTATCAAGACATGCTGAAGAGAATACAGCGTCTGTGAAGCGTTGGGCAGAGAATTTTATGAATAAGGTTGTATGTACAGAATGTAAAGGTACAAGATTAAGAAAAGAAGCTCATTTTTTCAAAATAGATGATAAGCATATCGGAGATCTTGCAACTTTTGATCTTCAAGAATTAAAAGAGTGGTTTCAAAATGTAGAACCAAAATTAGATGCAACTCAAAAAATAATAGGTACAGAAATTTTAAAAGAAATCAATACACGTTTATCATTTATTTTAGATGTAGGATTAAATTACTTGACCTTGCACCGATCTGCTAAGACTTTATCTGGAGGTGAAGCGCAACGTATTCGTTTGGCTACTCAGATTGGTTCTGAGTTGATGAATGTATTGTATATTTTAGATGAACCTAGTATTGGATTGCATCAAAGAGATAATACGAAATTAATTAACTCATTGAAAAAATTGCGAGATGCTGGAAATACGGTTATCGTTGTAGAGCACGACAAAGAAATGATTGAAGCGGCTGATTTTATTGTTGATATTGGACCAAAAGCTGGTGTATTTGGTGGACAAATAATGAATGCGGATTCTTTTGATAAATTGAATAATTCAAATTCACTTACCACTAAATATTTAAGTGGTGAAATGAGTATTGAAATACCTAAAAAAAGACGAAAAGGAAATGGTAATTTTTTAGAATTAATTGGAGCTAATGGTCATAACCTGAACAATGTAAATTTAAAAATTCCTTTAGGAACTTTGTGTTGTGTTTCAGGTGTTTCAGGAAGTGGTAAGTCATCCTTAATCAACCATACGTTATATCCAATTTTATTAAATCACATTTATAATGGAGTTAGAAAACCATTGCCTTATAAACAGATCAAGGGATTAGAGTTTTTGGATAAAGTGATTGAAATTGATCAAAATCCAATTGGTAGAACTCCTCGTTCTAATCCAGCTACTTACACGGCTTTATTCACTGAGATTCGTTCGTTATTTGCAGGTTTGCCTGAAGCTCAAATTAGAGGGTATAAACCAGGTCGATTTTCTTTCAATGTTAAAGGGGGAAGATGTGAGACTTGTGGAGGAGGTGGATTAAAGGTGATTGAAATGAATTTGTTACCTGATGTTTATGTTGAATGCGAAACATGTAATGGTAAACGATATAACCGAGAAACATTAGAGGTAAGGTATAAAGGAAAATCGATTAGTGATGTGCTCGATATGACTATTGAAGATGCAGTTCCTTTCTTTGATAAAATACCTAAAATTCATCGCGTTTTAGAAACATTGGTTTCAGTTGGATTGGGATATATTACTCTTGGTCAATCCTCAACAACATTGTCTGGAGGTGAAGCGCAACGAATTAAACTGGCTACTGAGTTGTGTAAGAAAAGTACTGGAAATACTATTTATATTATGGATGAACCTTCAACAGGACTCCATTTTGAAGATATTAGAATGCTGTTAATTGTTCTTCAAAGAATTGTTGATGAAGGCAATACAGTATTAGTCATTGAACATAATTTAGATATTGTAAAAGTAGCTGATTACATTATAGATATCGGTCCTGAAGGTGGTAAAGGTGGTGGGCAAATTGTTTGTCAAGGTACTCCTGAAAAGATTGTTAAAACAGACCAAAAAAAATCATTTACAGCTAAGTACTTAGCTTTAGAACTTTAAGAATGTCTGAAAAATTTAAAGCTGCTTTTGCTTGGAGTGGAGGAAAGGATTCTGCAATGGCATTGCATAGTGTTTTGCAAGAAGGGAAATATGAGATAAGTTATTTACTTACAACTTTGAATGAAGACTTTAAGCGTGTTTCAATGCATGGAGTTAAAGAAGAGTTGTTAGATAAACAAGCTGATTCAATAGGTATTCCTTTATTAAAAGTTTGGCTGAAGGAAGGCTCTTACGATGAGTACGAACAACAGATGGAAACGATTTTGTTAAAAGTAAAATCGGAAGGAGTCGAATTTGTAATATTTGGCGATATATTTTTAGAAGACTTAAGGAAATATAAAGAAAACAATTTAGCAAAAGTTGGAATGAAAGCAATTTTTCCTTTGTGGGGAAAAGAAACAAAAGGCTTAATTTCAAGTTTTTTAGATTTAGGTTTTCAAACAATTATTTGCTGTGTGAATGATGCATCTTTCGGAGAAGAAACTGTCGGGCAAATTATCAATCAAGAATTTATCGATAAACTACCTTCAGATTTAGATCCTTGTGGAGAAAATGGAGAGTTTCATACTTTTTGTTTTGCAGGACCAATTTACTCAAAAGAGATCAGATTTATTCAAAGAGAGAAGGTATATAAGCCTTTAGACGAAAAGTACATTGAAGATAAGCCGAATGCAACGAAAGGTTTTTGGTTTTCAGAGCTGGATTTGATAGATTAAGTTAAAATCAAAAGAAGATATGTATCTTTGCCTATAACAAAGAAAATTGAATTTTATGTATTTAAAGAAAATCAAAAAAAAAGTTAATTGCAACGATTTAATTATTGTTGGTGATAAGTCGACAAAATTTAAAGATATAGATGCTACTATTTTAAAAGAATTCACACATTTTTTAAAAGGGGAGAAGGCAACTGATTTTTTGAAGTTTTCTGATCGTATCATTTTCTTTGTGAAAAAATCAAAAGATTCTGAAAAATTGAGAGTTGCTGGATTTGAGGCAAGAAAAGTTTTTGATAAAGAATTAAACCAATTAATGATGGTGGGAGATAAGGATTCAAGTCTTCTTATCGCGGAAGGATTTGCTTTGTCCAATTATCAATTTGTTAAATATTTCAAAGACGCAACTAAGCGTGTAAATAAACTTGAATCGATTTATTTGTCAGATGAAGTTTCAGATGATTCTATAAAAGAGTTAAATGTTTTAATAGAAAGTGTTTTTTGGGCAAGAGATATGGTAAATGAACCAGTTTCTTATTTAACTGCTACGAAATTCGCACAAGAAATAGAAAAATTAGGCTTATCAGCTTCAATTCAAGTTCAAATTCTTGAAAAAGCTAAAATTGAAAGCTTGAAAATGGGTGGATTGTTAGCTGTTAATAAGGGCTCAATAGACCCCCCAACTTTTACTATTCTGGAATACAAGCCTAAAAAAGCTTCAAATAAAAAGCCAATTGTATTAGTTGGTAAAGGTGTTGTTTATGATACAGGAGGCTTGAGCTTAAAACCTACTCCAGGTTCTATGGATTGTATGAAAAGTGATATGGGAGGGGCTGCTTGTGTTGTTGGAGCTATTTATGCTGCCGCTGCAAACAAGCTTGATAAACACATTATTGCATTGATTCCTTCTACAGATAACAGACCAGGTCTTAATGCTTATGCTCCAGGAGATGTTATTACTATGTTTGATGGAACGACTGTTGAAGTTTTGAATACAGATGCAGAAGGAAGGATGATATTAGCCGACGCATTGTCTTATTCAAACAAATATGACCCAGAGTTAGTAATTGATGCTGCTACCCTAACAGGAGCTGCTTTGAGAGCGATAGGAACACATGCTGCTTGTATTATGGGAAATGCAGATAAGAAAGTTTTCTCTCAATTAACTTCTTCTGGTGATAATACACATGAACGTGTTGTACAATTACCTTTTTGGGATGATTATTTGGAAGATATGAAATCAAATATTGCTGACTTAAAAAATATTGGTGGAGCAAATGCAGGAATGATTTCTGCGGGTAAATTCTTAGAACATTTTGTGAAAGCACCTTATGTACATATTGATATTGCTGGTCCAGCTTGGTTAGATACACCTGAGAATTATAAAGGAAAATCTGGTACAGGATATGGAGTTAGATTACTGTTTGATTTTATAAAAAATTATAAATAAATGGATAAAATAATTGAAAAGGAATTAGGAAATCCGAACCCGATTAGAGTTGGAATTTCTATTGGTGATATAAATGGCATTGGTCCAGAAGTTGTTATTAAAGCTTTGAGTGATAATCGACTTTTTTTAGATTGTACTCCAATAGTGTATGCTTCTTCGAAAACAATCTCTTACCATAAAAAAGCAATAAAAGAGTTTAATTTTACATTTCAAACTTGTAAATCGTCAGCTGATGCAGTTGACCGTAAGGTTAACGTTGTAAATGTATGGAACGAAGAAGTTAAGTTTGAATTAGGACAAGCTACTGAAGTAGGAGGGCAACATGCGTTTCTTTCATTAGAAGCAGCTACGCAGGACTTAGCAGAAGGGAAAATTGATGTTTTAGTTACAGCCCCTATTTCTAAAGAAGCAATGGCAAAAGCTAATTTTAATTTCCCTGGACACACAGAATATTTAGCAGATAAAGCGGGTGCTGAAGATGTTTTGATGATGATGGTCGGTGAAAATTTAAAAGTAGCATTAGCTTGCACTCACATCCCATTAAAAGATGTTAGTGAAACTTTAACAAAAGAATTAATCGTTAAAAAGATTAAGATGTTAGAGAAAAGTTTAATTGCTGATTTTGGAATTATTCGACCTAAAATTGCAGTGTTTGGATTAAATCCCCATGCTGGCGAAAACGGTAAAATTGGAGATGAAGAAATTCAAACAATTATCCCTGCAATAAACCAAGCCAAAGCAGAAGGTGTTTTAGCATTTGGTCCTTTTCCTGCTGATGGTTTTTTTGGTTCAAATGCAAGGTCTCAATACGATGCTGTTTTAGCAATGTATCATGATCAAGGATTAACTGCGTTTAAAGCCCTGTCTTTTGATGATGGAGTTAATTTTACGGCTGGACTTCCGATAATAAGGACTTCACCTGATCATGGAACAGCCTACGATATTGTGGCAAAAGGAATTGCATCTGAGCAGTCAATGAGAAGTGCGATCTATTTAGCGATGGATGTTTTTAAAAATCAAACAGCTAGAAAAGAGATGTTAAAAAACCCTTTAAAGGTAAAATTAGTTGATAAAAAGCGCTTGTCTCAATTTGAATAACAAAAAAATCGATGATATTAACAATATTAAGTTTAAAATAATTACCTTTGTCATCCGATTTTAATTAGAGGTTTATGTCGAATAGAGAGTTTGTGATACCATTTGTTGGTTTAAAGATTGGAAGTCACGTATTTGACTATGATATAGCTAATGATTTTTTTGAAGGAATTGAGTACTCAATTATTCATAGTGGAAACGTTCACGTGAAACTTAATTTTGAAAAAAAGGAAACAATGATGATCGGGATTTTCCATGTTGAAGGGAAAGTTTTTACTAATTGTGACAGGTGTTCAGATCCTATTGAAGTTGAGGTTGAAGGGGAATACCAGATTGTTTACAAGTTTGGAGATGATATTTCTGAAGATGAAACCTTAATTGTTTTAGAGTCAAATGCTTTTGAAATAGACGTTAAAGAATATATATACGAATTGATTACTGTATCAATGCCTGTAAGGGTGGTACATGAAAAAGAAAAATGTAATCCTGAAATGATTGCATTATATGATAAATATGTTGTAAATGCTTCCGAAGAAGAATCTGAAGACGAGGATGACGAGGATGATGATGATACAGATGAAGTATGGGCAATGTTAAGAAATTTAAATTAACTTTTTTTAAATAATAAAAAATGGCACATCCAAAAAGAAAGATCTCGAAAACGAGAAGAGACAAGAGAAGAACGCATTTCAAAGCAGTTGCTGATAATATCGCAACTTGTCCTACAACTGGGCAACCACATTTATTCCACCATGCTCATTGGCATGAAGGAAAATTGTACTACAAAGGTAGAGTAGTTGCAGAAAAAGAAGTTGCAGTTTGATTTTACTGCTGAATAACTAAAACTCTTCTTAATGAAGATAGGAATAGATGTTTTTGGTGGTGATTTTGCTCCTAATGCAAATATTGACGGAGCAATCTTAGCGCAAAAAGAACTTCCTCAGGACACTACAATTGTTTTGATAGGCGACCAAGATATAATCTTGAGTTGCCTTTCTGAGCGTAAAGTAAATCCTGATGGTTTTGAAATTGTTCATGCGCCTGAAATAATCACGATGCATGATCATCCTACGAGAGCAATTCCTCAAAAACCAAATAGTAGTATTTCTATTGGTTTTGATTTGTTGTCAAAAAAAGAAATAAATGCTTTTGCAAGTACTGGAAATACAGGTGCAATGTTGGTTGGGTCTATGTATAAAATACATACAATCCCAGGGATTATTCGCCCATGTATTACTTCAACAATTCCAACAATTGACGGGGGTCATTCAATTTTATTAGACGTTGGTTCTAATGCAGATTGTAAACCAGATGTACTCTACCAGTTTGCTCTTCTGGGTAGCATTTATTCAAAAAATGTTTATGGAAAAGATAAGCCTAAAGTAGGGCTTTTAAACATAGGTGAAGAGGAGTCAAAAGGGAACTTACTTACTATTGCTACTTATAAATTATTAGCTGAATCAGAAGAAGTCGATTTCGTTGGTAATATTGAAGGGCGAGATATTTTTTCAGGTATTGCAGATGTTATTGTTTGTGATGGTTTTACAGGAAATATTGTTTTAAAAGAAGCTGAAGGTATTTATACATTGATGAAAAAAAGAGGTATTAAAGATGAGTACTTTGATCGATTCAATTATGAAAACTATGGTGGAACAGCAATTTTAGGAGTACAAGGAAATGTAATCATTGGGCATGGAATATCGAATGATATTGCAGTTAAAAATATGATACTTCACTCTTATGATGTTGCAAACACAGGATTGTCTAATAAAATAAACGAAGTATTCAATTAAGATATGGAAAAAATCACAGCAGCAATCACCGGAGTACAAGGATATGTTCCAGATTATGTTCTTTCAAACGAAGAGTTAGCAAAACTTGTTGACACAAACGATGAATGGATCATGTCTAGAACAGGGATAAAGGAAAGAAGAATCATGAAAGATGGAGCTTCTTCTGATATGGCTGTACATGCTGTTAATGGTCTTTTAGAAAAAACGGGTTTAGATCCGTTAGATATAGATCTAGTTATTTTAGCTACAGTTACTCCAGATTACCCTTTCCCAAGTACAGCAAATGTTTTATGTGATAAAACAGGGATGAAAAATGCTTGGGGCTATGATCTTATTGCCGCTTGTTCTGGCTTCATTTATGGGTTAGCAACTGGTTCTCAGTTTATTGAGACAGGTAAATATAAAAAAGTAATTGTAGTCGGAGTTGATAAAATGTCATCAATTATCGATTACGAAGACAGAACTACTTGTATCATTTTTGGTGATGGATGTGGGGCAGTTTTATTAGAACCAAACACTGAAGGTAATGGAGTACAAGATTTCATACTTAAAAGTGATGGTTCAGGAAGACAATATTTAATTCAACCAGGTGGTGGTAGTGCAAATCCACCTTCAATTCAAACGGTTGAAAATAAAATGCATTATGTGAAGCAAGAAGGGAAACAAGTGTTCAAATTTGCTGTTACTAATATGGCAGAAGTTTCCGCTGAAATCATGGTTAAAAATAATTTAAAAAGTGAAGATGTAGACTGGTTAGTTCCGCATCAAGCTAATTTAAGAATTATTGATGCTACAGCAAATAGAATGGGGTTATCGAAAGAAAAAGTGATGATTAACATTGAGAAATATGGTAATACTACTGCTGGAACCTTACCTTTGTGCTTGTGGGATTATGAAAAACAACTTAAAAAAGGTGATAATATTATTTTATCTGCTTTTGGTGGTGGCTTTACATGGGGTGCAGTTTACCTTAAATGGGCATATAATTCTAAATAATTGAATAAAAAACTAAAACATAAAATTATGAATATTACAGAGATTCAAGATTTAATCAAGTTTGTTGCTAAATCAGGTGTAACAGAAGTTGAAATCGAACAAAAAGATTTTAAAATCATTATTAAATCAGAATCAAAAAAGGTTGAGCAGCAATATGTAATTCAACAAGCAGCACCTCAACAAATTGCAGCTCCTTCTGCTCCAGTTGCTGCACCAGTAGCTACTCCTGAAAAAGCAGATGAAAATGCCAATTATATTACTGTAAAATCTCCAATGATAGGAACATTTTATCGTTCTGCTGGTCCAGATAAAGATTTATTTGTTTCTGTTGGTCAATCTATAAGTAAAGGTGATACTGTTTGTATTATTGAAGCGATGAAATTATTCAATGAAATTGAATCAGAAATTTCAGGTAAAATTGTAAAGGTATTAGTTGATGATGCTACACCAGTTGAGTATGATCAACCATTATTCTTAGTTGATCCTGCATAATTCGAGTCAATTATTAATAGAAGATTTTTTTCTATTTAAGCTTATTGAATAAATTTAAAGTTGAACAATGTTTAAGAAAATATTAATAGCAAATAGAGGTGAAATTGCTCTTAGAGTAATTCGTACATGTAAGGAAATGGGTATTAAAACAGTTGCTGTCTATTCTACTGCTGATAAAGATAGTCTACCTGTTAGATTTGCTGATGAAGCTGTCTGTATCGGACCGCCAGAAAGTGCCAAGTCTTATTTGTCGATCTCGAATATTATTGCTGCAGCTGAAATTACAAATGCAGATGCAATACATCCAGGTTATGGATTCTTGTCAGAAAACGAAAAATTCTCGAAGGTTTGTCAAGAACATAATATCAAATTCATTGGAGCACTACCTGAGCAGATTGCTTCTATGGGAGACAAAGCTACTGCTAAGGCGACAATGATAAAAGCTGGTGTGCCTTGTGTGCCAGGTTCAGTTGGTTTATTGAAAGATGTTGCTGATGCTAAAGCACAAGCTAAAAAAATTGTTTATCCTGTTATCATGAAAGCTACCGCAGGTGGTGGAGGTAAAGGGATGAGAATTGTCTGGAAAGAAGAAGATATTGAAGCTGCTTGGGATTCAGCAAGGAAAGAATCTGCTGCTGCATTTGGAAATGATGGTTTGTACATGGAAAAATACATCGAAGAGCCTCGTCATATTGAAATTCAAATTGCAGGAGATGTTTTTGGAAATGCTTGTCATCTTTCAGAAAGAGATTGTTCTATTCAAAGACGCCATCAAAAATTAGTAGAGGAAACTCCTTCTCCTTTTATGACAGATGACCTTAGAGAAAAAATGGGAGAGGCTGCTATTAAAGCTGCTAAAGCTGTTAGATACGAAGGTGTTGGAACTGTTGAGTTTTTGGTGGATAAGCATAGAGATTTTTATTTCATGGAAATGAATACTCGTATCCAAGTTGAGCATACAATTACTGAAGAAGTTATTGATTTTGATCTAATTAAAGAACAAATAAAATTAGCTTATGGTGAGCCTTTATCAGGTAAAAACCACTATCCTAAAATGCACTCTATTCAGTGTCGTATAAATGCAGAAGATCCAAATTATGATTTTAGACCTTCTCCAGGAAAGATAACTAGTTATCACTCTCCGGGTGGTCATGGTGTAAGAGTTGACTCTCATGCACATGCAGGATATGTTATTCCTCCTTATTACGACTCTATGATTGGAAAACTTATTACGGTTGCTCAAACAAGAGAAGAAGCGATTTTAAAAATGAAGAGAGCTTTAGATGAATATATCATTGAAGGTGTTAAAACCACAATTCCTTTTCATTTAAAATTAATGGATAACGAAAAGTTTCGTGAAGGTGATTTTACTACTGCTTTTATGGATACTTACGAAATATAAGTACAATACAATTGAATTAATAAAAAAGCCTTGATATTTTTATCAAGGTTTTTTTATTTGTATGTCGTCTAATTATTAAATCAGTATTGTCAGTCTAATGTAAACTTACAATATTTAATTACACTTCCTTTTTTTGTAAAAAGTTCTTCGTAATGTGTTTTAATATGAAAGATCTCTTTAGTCAGTGTATCTAGGTTCTCAGAAAGCTCATGATATAAATCCCGTGTATGTTCAATCATTTTATATTTTTGATTGATTTCTTCAACTGTAAATTCAAATAAAAGATCACTATCTGTTTTCATATGAATAACACCGCCAGGTTTTAAAATCTTTCGGTAGCGCTCAATAAACATAGGAGAGCTTAATCTTTTTCTAGGTTTTTTTGGTTGTGGATCTGAAAATGTAAGCCAAATTTCATCGACCTCACCATCTGAAAAATAATCTGTGATATAATCAATCCTAGTCCTAAGAAAAGCTATATTTTTCATTTTTCTATCTAGCGAATCTTTAGCTCCTATAAATATTCGATTTCCCTTAATATCACAGCCTATAAAGTTTTTAGTTGGATAAAAATCTGCTAACCCTACGGAATATTCACCTTTTCCGCATCCTAATTCCAGAACGATTGGATTATCATTTTTAAATACTTGCTCTTTCCATTTGCCTTTTAAATCAATTGTACCTTCTCTGTCATGTTCAAAAACATGAGGGTAGGTTCCAATAGCTATAAATTTGTTTAATTTATCCTTTCCCATAGATATGTTTAGATTAAATTAATTGAAATTGAATAACCAGTATGTTTTCTAATATTTAAAACAGATTGATTATCAAATAATAAATATTGTCCCTTTATCCCGATCAATTTTCCTTCAATAATAGGTGTTTTATCGAAAGACATACTTTTAATTTTTTCTGGATATGAAAGCACAGGGTAGTTAATTGAAATCACTTCATCATTTTCGCTGAAATACATTGTTAAGTCTTCAGGTAATTTATCATGAAGCTCCCATTTTTCTTGAATCAAATCAATGGATTCGTCAACTTCATTTTTCAACATGCGCTGCCAGTTTGTTTTATCAGAAAAAAAAGATTTCAGAGCGACTTCTAATTTTCCTGCTTCATAGCGATTTGGTGTTTCAGCTAACCTAATAGCAGATGAGGCTCCTTGATCAATCCATCTTGTTGGAACTTGTGTGGCACGTGTTACGCCAACTTTCACTTTATCACTTGCGGCTAGATAAACTATGTGAGGTTGATTGTGGTTTCTTTCTTCCCACTCAACATCTCTTCCTTCTCCTAAATGAGCTCTACATAATTCTGGACGGATAGTACATTCAGTAGCTTCAGGAGCTGAAATAAAGCAGTTGTAACAAAACCCATCTCCAAAGGTTTTTTTAATCCTTTTTGCACATGATGTACATGTGATTTCTCCACTCCAAGTTAAGCGAATTTCTTTATCTATGTATGAATTTAATTCTAAAGAAGAATCACCTAGGGGGAGTAAATAATTAACTTCCTCTAATAATTCAACTTTCATTTTACTTATTATACCCTGTATCATTATTCATTATCTTTTGGCAAAATATTCATCTTGTCCGCAAAATGATAGCAATAATCTCTTAAATCCTCAGATATATTTTTTTCACCTGTAGCCGATTCAAAAGTATCAGCCATTGTTAATAGTGTTTGATGAAAAAACTGTTTCATTTCATCTACAGATAAATCTTTTGTCCACAGATCAATTTTCATTGTGTTTTTTTCTTTTGGATCCCAAAGGGCTAAAAAAAGTGCTTTTGCTACAGCATTTTCTATATTACCATCATTAGCAGACCAATGCATTGTTAACGGTAATTTATTTTCATTTAATCCAACTTTGATTGATATATTCGACGTTTTTACAATTTTATCTTCCATAATATTTTAATCTTCTATTTCGTATTCTTGTAGTATTGTATTATAAGGAGTTTTTAATAATTCTTCTAATGAAGCATCAACTTTGCCCATATAGTTTTTAACTATTTTCCAACCTAAAAATTGTCCTAAACGATCTGGACTTTCTTCTGGTAATCCAATAGTGAAAGGACCTTCATTTAATAGATTTGCTTTTTCTAATCCATTGTTTTTAAAAAGTAGTTTTTCATCTACTAAATGTTTCCAAAATTTAGCTTCATTATCAATAGCCCATTTGTATTGGCTAGCGTTGTATCTGAGTATAATGTTTTTGTCCATATCAGGAAAAGAAGCTTCTGTAAGGTATAATATTTTACCCCAATAGATCATTTGTTCGGCTAATGTTCCATCAATTTCAGTCATATAGTGCGTTATAATCCAGTTACACAATGCATCTCTTTCTAAATATTGAACATCCATTGCTTTTTTTATCCAATCATAAAAAGGTTCAGAAGGTAGTTTTTTCACCATCTCATTTTCGTAACCCAAATAACGTTCAAGTCCTATTCCGATCTCTTTTTCAGTAGAAAAGGAATTTGAATTGAATAGTGAATTCATGAACACAATATTAGTTGGTATAATTCCTTCAGGAAAATGGTATTTTAAATGTTTTAGTCCATTAATTATTTTTAACTTGTGTGATTCTAGATTTTTAAATTGATCATGAATACTATTTTCAATTCCTATGATGCCTTTATCTTCCTTGAATTGATTAATGCTGTTAACAAAAGCAGTATCATGAACTTGACCTATCTGTAAACAATATCCAACCTGATAGCTATAGATTGAAGTTATATTGGTTTCAAATTGATCATGATACGTCAATAGTTCAGATGGGGAAGAATGAATTAAAATCGAATCAAGATTTATAAACGCAGTTTTAACTTTAACATTCGAAACATCTACGTCTAAATCGTCGTGAGAACAAGAAGAAATTACATAACCAATGAATGCTAGGATTAAAATGCTTTTAAGAGTCATTATTATTCTTTAATATTGTACTCAAAAATAGTCAATAGAACTGAATTTATAATTAATTTCAAGAAATTTAACAGGTAATCAAGATGAATAAAATAGGATTAGTAATGGTTTTTTTATCCGGTTTAAGCTTTTTAAATGCACAAGAAGCTACAGAAACGAAAATTCAAGCAGGGCTTTCACTTTCTTCTGGATTAAATTTTATTACTCCAAATACAAAGGTAATTGAGGCAAATGGTGTAGGGTCAAATCTTGGTGTTGGAATGGCTTTAAATTATAATTTCACACCAACAATAGGGTTTAGCACTGGTTTAATATTCGATTTTGAAACTTTCAAATACAAAACATCATCATCATCGGGTAATCTTTACTACTTATACGATGATGCTGAAATTTTATCAAAGAAAGATTACATTAATGAGAATGGAGATTTAAGTACAACAGATGCTGCTCTATATAAATTATCAAGCCGTACTCAAAAACCACTTTATCTTACAATTCCTACAATGTTATTGTTTAGGACTAAATTTATAGGATATTTTAGATATTTCGGAAAATTTGGAGTAAATAATTGTTTTTTATTATCAAATAAAATTTATGATGAAGGTGCTAATTTATCTGCTTTAGACAATACAAGTTTAGCAGTTAGCTATAACAATGATAATATGCAAAACTCTAAGCGGGATCTTTCTATTTACAAAGGTTTTGTAGGCATATCGGGTGGAACTGAATGGAATTTCACAGGGTCAACAAGTTTAGTAGCCGAATTGGGATATTACTATGGTTTTGTAAATATTACTAGGGCTAATGCGTTAGGAAGTGATGCTGATAAAAACAGAAGTATTTTTTCTGATTTTGAAGGAAGTGCTCCTGCTAATTTTGAAGCATTGCAAACAAAACAAAATCAACTAGTTCTAAAAGTTTCAATATTGTTTTAATTTATTTATTTTGGAATACAATTTAATTGTAAAACATATTGTTGATTGGCTGAATAATTATATTGAAAAAACATCTTCAAGTGGATTTGTAATCGGTATATCGGGCGGAGTAGACTCAGCTGTTACATCTTCTTTGTGTGCTTTAACGGGTAAGAAAGTAATCTTATTAAGCATGCCTATTCGTCAAACTAAATCCGAATTTCAAAGGGCCAATAATCACATTGCTGATTTAAAAAATAGATTTACTAATGTTTCTTCTATTGAAGTTGATTTAACGGAAACGTTTACTCAATTTGAAAGCATTTTGCCGAATGACGTTGTAAACAATCATTTAGCGATGGCTAATTCTAGGTCTAGGCTAAGAATGACAACACTCTACGCTATTGGGCAAGCAAATAGTTGCTTGGTGGCTGGTACAGGTAATAAAATTGAAGATTTTGGAGTTGGTTTCTTTACGAAGTATGGAGATGGGGGAGTAGATATAAGTCCAATTGCAGATTTAACTAAGACTGAAGTTTGGCAAATTGCAAAAGCGCTTAATGTTCTGGATGAAATAATTATTGCCAAGCCGACTGATGGATTATTTGAAGACGGAAGAAGCGATGAAGATCAGATTGGAGCTTCTTATGCTGAGTTAGAGTGGGCTATGGATTTTAAAGGAGATGAGTCAAATCTTTCTGATCGTGAAACAATTGTCCTGTCAATCTATAAAAGATTAAATAAAATCAATCAACATAAGATGAATCCTATACCAGTTTGTTTAATTCCTTCTAATCTTAAATAGTTATAAATTTTCAAAACCTACTTAAATGAAAATATTTTCGATCCTCTTTTTTGTTTCTTTTTCCTTTATTACTTTATCTCAACAAGATTTTAATAATTTTCAAACATTAAAATCAATTGGACAGATTCCTAAAGATTTCTCTAACCTAACAGTTGATAAGATTAAAGAAGATTTAGGTAATGGGAACAGAGATCTTTCAAAATCACAAGAAAAAATTTTTTTAGAAGGAATTCATTACGGAATTGACCAATTACTGCATTCGGGAATGGTCATTTATGGAGATGAAATATCTAATTACGTAAGTCAAATTGCGGATAAACTTCTAAATAAAAATTATCCAGAATTAAGATCTAAATTAAGGTTTTATACCATTAAGTCAAATGAATCGAACGCTCTTTCTACTGATCAGGGAATTGTTTTCGTTACTACAGGTTTAATTTCACAATTAACAAGTGAAGCTCAATTAGCATTTGTTCTAGCGCATGAAATCGCTCATTATAAAGACAAACATGTTGTAGAAGGATTTGAGTATAGAAACCATAAAAATAGAAATACGATCAAGCAGTTAAGTGTTTATTCGAAAGAGAAAGAATTTATAGCTGATAAAATTGGAATAGAAATATATCAAGCAGCTGGTTATGCTGAATCTCAACTTCTGCCATCTTTTGATGTTTTAATGTATTCCTATTTACCTTTCGAAGAGCTTGTTTTTCCAAATTCGTACTTCAATTCAGATTTAGTCTATGTTCCGAATCAATTTTTCCCAAATAAGAAGTATGAGATCCAGGCTATTGAAGATTATGATGATAGTGAAAGTTCTCACCCTAATGTTAAAAAAAGAAAGGAAGAGGCAAAAAAAAATATTAATGAGTATAGAAATTGGGGTAAAGAAATTTTCTTATTAGGTGAGAGTAAGTTTACTTATATCAGAAATTTATGTAGGTTTGAAAGTATTCGTACTGATATTTTAGACGCTAGTTACGGCGATGCTTTATATTCTATTTTTCTTTTAGAAAAAGATTTTCCAAATTCAGTTTATTTAAAAAGATTGAAGGCTCAAACTTGGTTAGGTATTGCTCAATATAAAAGTAATGGAAGTATTAATGAAACAATTGACAGGAATTCAGAGCTTGAAGGAGAAATAGCTGCAGTACATTTTGTAATTAAAAAACTAAATCTAGAAGCTACTTTAACAATGGCTATTCGACAAATTCAAGATGTAAAGTATCAATTACCGAGTGATGACGAAATCAATGCGATTTGGTTAAAAATGGTTCAGCTACTAGCGTCAAATAATAAATTTAACATTAAAAATTATTCTACTTTTAACTTTGATCAAGCGTCTAAAGAAAATGGCAATATTGTAAATGATAGTCTTCAAAAAGAGAATTCTGAATCTTTGAATAAATATGAACGAATTAAGAGAAAGAAAAACTATACAGATCCTTCGGTTTTTGATTCGACTAAATTTTATTATTACGCTCTTACTGACTTAATAGATGATTCAATTTTCAAAAAAGCATATTATGATGTAAAAGATAGTATCTCAGAGGAAGAGAAAGCTCAAGAAAAATATGAAGGTTTATCTTCTTCGGAACAAAGAAAATATAAATTGGAGCAGCAAGAACTAAATAAAAAAACGCTTAATGAATTTATATTGGTTGAGCCATCTGCTATTAGTTATAAAAAAAACCGAGTAGATTATGAGGCTTCTGAAAGAATGAAATCGAAGTATGAAACCGCTATTAATAATGCTGGAGTAACTTTAGGGATTTCGATCTATACGATTAATTCTGGTAAATTAAATGAATTAGGTACCGTTGGTTTTAATGAAAGAAGTGTACTTACAAATTTGTTTTTGCAGTATTCTCAAAATAATGACATTGATGTGTTTCCTGTAGATTATTCAGTATTGAAAGAAATTGAGAATAATTATGGTACAACTAAAATAGTTTTCACCATTGTTGAGCACGCTTATCGCCCTCAATTTTCATCTTCATCTCTTTGGTTAATATTTTATCCACCAGCTCTTTTAGGCTATATTCCTATTCCATTTATGAAAGGAAATCAAACTGAACTTAACCTATTGGTTCTAGACACTAAAACAGGTAAGATAGAAAATAGTATTTCATATAATTTTAGTGAACCAATGACGAAACTAATTTTAGAAGCAAGGATGTATGATATTCTTAAAATACTAAATAACTAAATATTATTTTATATAAAATAGTCATGAAAACTTTTCGCGCAAGCAACAATGAAAAAAACTTAATTTATTCCATTACTTGTGCCGACTCGTTGGTATGACAACTTAAAAAAAAATTATTTAAATATGAAATCCCTAATTATAAATTTATTAATTTTTTCTTTTTTATCTTTTTTTTCATTTTCTCAAGTGAATGGTTATTTTGGTAAAAAGAATTTTTTAGATGTAAATGTAAATTTACATCTGCCTTTACTATATAATTTTAATAACCAATTATCTTTTTCTTCACTTGGTTATCTAAATAAAAACGGTGTTTTAGAGCAAAAGATGCCTAAAATTAACACAGGCTTTAATTTTTCTTATTTAAGAGTTATTCAAAGAAATATTGGGTTAGGTTTAGAAATGGGTCTATCCAATTTTAGAGTTGTGCCTAATATCGGAAATAGTGATTTTTATACAAACGCGGTTATTGAAATGATAGGTGTACGTAAATTTTCAATCTTACCTAAGATTGAATTTTCTTATGAAGATGCATTACTACCTATTGGTATTTCGAATCAAATTGGTGTAGGTGTTAATTATTTTAGTGCTATTGAACGTGGTTATATTGGGTCAGTTTCAAAATATAATGAATCAAGTTATTCTTCTGATTTAGTTTCAGTATCAAAAGATAATTACTATAATTTTGAGACTGCTGAAAGTGTAAAAAGCTATACAATACTTTATAAATTAACAATGAGAATACCTATAAATAAATATTTATTGTGCAATTTTGGATTCAGATATACGTTTAATTTCATGCCTAATTTAAATGATATTATAGGAACAATTAGTTCTAGCTCTTCTGAAGATTATGTTCTTGATCAAGAGAGTTTTACGCGATCAATAAAAAATAAGGAGAATAGGTCTTTAATTATGTTTGAAACAGGTATTACTTTTTCGTTTTAATTCAAAATACCGTACTTTTACATAATTGAAATCATTATAAGTAGTTGATTATGCTTCAGGAGCTAATCTAAGAACAATGCAATCAATTTCTTCTGTTATGTGTATTTGGCAACCTAAACGGCTGTTAGATTTCACAAAGAAAGCTTGATCGAGCATGTCTAATTCGGCATCTCCTTGTTCAGGAAGTTCTGTTTCAGATTCTAAGTAACATTGACACGTAGCACACATAGCCATTCCACCACATTCTCCTAATACTGGTAGTTCGTAGGACTTGCATACTTCCATGATATTCATATTCATATCAGTTGGGGCTACCAATTCGTGTGAAATACCTTCTCTGTCAATTATTGTTACTTTAATTTCGTTCATCAGTTTTTTTTGACAAAATTAATGAAAGTTCTAGATATTTTGGTTGGAATTTCTAATTAAATATTCTCAGTTTATTTTGTCCATCCCAAACTGTTTGGTATTGTCTTAATCCAAACTCTGAATTTTGAATTGCTTGGCCATCATATAAAGAAAACTGGGCATTATTGCAATTGTCTATTAATATTAAAAAATTATTTGTGTCAGGTGTTAAAAGTTCTGGACATTCTGCGTTTATATCTTTAGGCGATTGTCTATCAAATGCCACAAACGTAGAAATGTCTTTTCTATAGATAATTATATTTCTTGTATTATTAACGAAAGCCCATCCACCAACTCCCATTAAATTAGAGTAACTCGGTAATTCAATATTTATAGTAAAATCAAAAGGAAAACTGGGTATTGGATGCTCATTATTTGTTTTTTTACAACTATTTAATTGAATTGCTAATAATATGTATATTAGTCCTATAGAATATTTTTTCATGTTATACAAATTATGTTTTATAAAACGAAATTGAATTTTATTTTATTATTGCTAACAGTTTTTTTATTTTCTTGTGGATTAAAATCTCCGGAAGTACAAACTGGTTCGGTTGAACACGCTCAAAAGTTAATTGATTCTAAAAGAGCTGAGCAGACTAAAAATGCAGAAAAACTTAAAAAAGAAGCATTAAAAAGAAATCTCCAGATGCAATCAAAAGAGGCTAGAAAATCTATTAAAAGAAATGCAAAAAGACAAAAAAAGAAAATGAAACGATTAAATATCAAAAAATATTGATCTATTTAATCGTTTCTTTTCGTTTAATTTTCTATTTGGAGTAATTCTTCCGTAACATTTTCCCATATTTCCATTATTTCATCTAATTTTTTCTTTTTGATCTCATAATCCAAGAGGAGTGAAGCTGACTTTGTCTCATCTGTGTAATCTAATGATACTATTTCATTGTCTAACAATTTGATTTCTTTTTCTAAATCCTCAATACTTTCTTCGGTTTTCTTTAATTGATTATTGAGTTGAGTTTTTTTTCTTTTCAGTTCTTTTTGCTCTTCATAGTTAAGAGTAACCTCCTTGCTCTCAATTATTTTTTCAACTTTAACTTCTTCTTTTATTTGTGTTTTTTCATCAGTTAACATCATTTTTCTAGCTAAGAATTCTTGAACTCCAAAATGATGAATTTTAAGGCCTTGATCTTCAATGTCCCAAATTCTATTAATTAAATCTTCTAAGAATTCTCTATCATGCGAAACCACTATGAAAGTTCCTTCATAATTTTTTAAAGCTTCTTTTAATACTTCTTTGCTTTTTATATCTAAATGATTTGTAGGTTCATCTAGTATTAGAAAATTACTAGGGCTTAATAATAGTAAGCACAAGGCTAATCTTGTTCTTTCTCCACCAGATAATACAGCTACTTTTTTATCTACGTCTTCACCTGTAAATAAAAAAGATCCTAAAATGCTTCTTATATCCTTTCTTATTTCTCCTACTGCTACATCATCTACTGTTTCGTAAATGGTTTTATTTATATCTAATTTCTCTGCTTGATCTTGAGCAAAATAGGTTATTTGTACATTATGACCATAATTAACAATTCCTTCTCCTTCTATTTTTTGCATTACTCTTTTAAGTAATGTAGATTTTCCAACACCATTTGCTCCTAATAATGCAATTTTCTCTCCCCTTCCTACAGTAATATTTATGTCCTTAAATAATGTTCTTTCACCATAGGTTTTCCCCATGTTTTCTAATTCTAGGACCCATTTTCCTGGCTGTACACTTAAAGGAAAAGAAATTTTCATTCCAGATATACTATCGTTATCTACTTCTATAATTTCTGTTTTATCTAGTTTTTTTATAAGTGATTGTGCGAAAGATGCTTTGTTTTTTTTAGCTCTAAACTTATCTATTAATTCTTTTGTTTGTTTAATCTCTTTATCTTGTTGCTTTTTAGCTTCTCCTAGCCTTTCTCCTTCTTCAGCTCGTGCTATTTTATATTTAGAATAGGAGTATGGAAAATCAAGTAATTTACCATTTGAAATTTCTAAAGTTCGTTTTGTTATGTTGTCTAGAAATAATCGATCATGTGAGATTACTATTACAGCTCCTTCAAACTTTTGAAGGTAACTTTCTAGCCAGCTAATAGAAATTATATCTAAATGATTCGTTGGTTCATCTAATAATATAACATCTGGTTTATTAACAAGTATTCTACATAATTCAGCTCTCATTTTCCAACCACCCGAAAATTCAGCTATTTTTTTATCAAACTCACTAAATTCAAAACCCAAACCCTTTAGAGTAGCTGCAATTTTTTCTTCCCATAAGAATCCTTCATGAACATTAAATTCATAATTTAAATCGCTTAGTTCGTTTAATAACTCCATATATGAATCAGATTCATAATCTTCTCGAGTTATTAATTCGTTGTTTATTTCTTCAAGTCTATTTTTTATCGTAGTTAGTTGAATGTTTGATTGATTTAGAAACTCATACAATGATAAACTGGAATCTATTTTTATATCCTGTGTCAAATAACCAATTGTAGCATCTTTTGGCTTATGTATTTTTCCTTCTGTCGGTGTATCTTTTCCAGATATTAGCTTTAACAAAGTTGATTTACCAGCTCCGTTTTTTCCAGCTAATCCAATTTTATCTCCTTTTTTTACTTGTACTGTAATATTTTGAAACAAATACCCTTGTGGCAAGTGTAAACCTACTTGTTCTAAATTGATCATTTTAATTCTTTTATTAAAAAAAAAGCCTCAACATTTGTCGAGGCTTTTTTTGTATCTTTTTATACTAGAAACTCCAAACATCGTGTTCAAAAGTTCTAATATCTTCTTTTATTTTTTCTGCTTCAAATAAAGCATCAACTCCTGTTTTGTATGATTCAATTTTTCTATCGAAGACATTGTTTTCTTTATAGATTGTACATGAAAACTTTCTTTTCCAAAATAAATCATCAAAACTCATCCATTGTGCATCATTCTTAGTGTTAAACACAAAATAGTTATTTAAAACAAATCTACAGTGAGGAAAATACAACCAAAATAGTTCTCTCATTCCAGTTACTTGATTTTCGTCATCTTTACTATAAATCATAGGTGCTATAGCTATTATTCTAACATCCATTACTGATCGCTCTTTATCAAAAAACCAATCTTCTTTTAAACGATATTGTATTATGTCTTTAGATAAAAACCAAGTAGTATCCCTAGGAGGGTAAGCTAATTGCTGATTTCCTTCTGAATCATAATATGTACTATCTTCTCCATAAATAGTTGTTAATGGAGTAGTAGGTTGAGCTCCTAAACTACCTAAATATGTGAATAATATGTTTTTAAACTCTGGATCAGTATAATAATTCATTCCTGGTTGTGGATCAATAGGATATTTCAGTTGATCTCCATCAGTTATGTCATATTGTAATGGATTATATGGTGAAAAAACTCTTAAATCACTGTTTAGTATATGTGTCTTTAAAATTGTCCACAAACTCCATCTTGTAGAATTTTTAACCCAATTATTTAATGCATCATATTCATCAAAAGGAAAAAGTATTGGGTGATTTATTTTTTCTCTTAAATCAATCGTTTGCCAAACCCTTTTACTCCAGATAACATCTGCTTCTCGAACGAATTCATAAGGAATCATTCTTTTTGTAGGTACATGTTCTTGAATAAATACCCCATCAACAATTCCATCAGCAGGAACATTAACTGGTCCACCATTTATTTCTGGTTGTGCAATAGAAGTACTTACTATTCCTATTGTTATGATGTTTAATAATAGAGTTTTCATATCTTTTTTTTTATTCTACTGTTATCATTGTAGCCATGAAACCTGCAGGACCTGGCCCTTTGTATTTAGCCGAAATACTAATTTTAGCTCCAGCTTTTACTTGTTTTAAAAGTGACATCGCTTCGTCAGACAATACCGCTCCATTTCCAGCAAATGATCTTGGTGCCCCAGTTACTGATAATTCCCATGAAACAACATCAAATGAAGCACTTAATGGAATTTCTGGTGGGTATTTAGCAAAAAGTCTGTTGGTGTTTGAAACTAATGCTCTAGGTGCTTTTTCTCCACTTGCTGTTTTACCGAAGTATAATTGTGGTGCTGGTAAGTTTGAAACTCTAAATGGGAAAGAACCTAGTGATACTGTTTTATTAGTAACACTGTTTTTACCTGATACAGTTATAGAGGCTTCACGACCTTGTCCTGGATCAGCAACCCATTCACCATTTCCTACTTCTTTAATATTGCAATTTGTTCCAGTTAATACAGTCTTATCGTATCCTGAAGCAACTCCAACAACTCTGTTTGTGTATCCTCTGTATAATACATTCATTTCCGGTAAAGATACTGTTCCTTGAGGCTTCATAATTGTAATTGTATGTTCCCAATCTCTGTAAGTTATTTGGCCATTTTTCTTAGCAATACCAACTTTACCTTTAACAACCATTGTTGCTCCTCCTGAAACTTTAACTTTAACTTTTCCAATCCCATCTTTAACCTCAGATACCGTCCCACTTTCAGGCTTAACTTCTGGTTGTTTGTCACTATCAAAAGCTGCCATCATTACATTGATTTCTACTTCCTCTCCAGAATTTGCGATTACATCTCCAAAAGCAAATCCTTCTACTTTATTGAAAGAATAATCTCCACCACCTACTCTTGAACGAATTATTCCTATTGCATCTGCTCTTGCTGTTAAAATCTCATTTTGAATCGATGACAAAGATGCTAGTCCAGCAACTTGTGGATTATGGTCAAATGTTTTTCCTATCCAATGTACTTCTAGATCATGCGCTTCAACTTCTTCATTTTTAGTTAATGCTACATAAATTTTCTTTAATTCGTCAATTTCGTTTGGATCAACTTTACCACTTTTAGCAAACATTTTATCTACTTGTTCAAATAACTTCTCTCCTTTTTTGTCTGAAAATTTATTTATAGCAGCAACTTTTAAATTATATCCATTTTCTGATGTAGCTGTACTTTTAACTAGTAACTCTATCAGGTCTTTTCTATATTTATTGTAACTTTCCCATAATTTTATACCATCTCCTACTGGTTTAGCTACTGATTCGCTAATTCCCATTACAAACATAGGCTCATCATACTTATCAGCTCCAAGAATATGTGTTAAATGCATTCGTGTAGGCTTACACTCATGTTTTTTATCGTATTCATGAGTTATTAATTGTTCTTCTTCTGGTAAACCTGCTACATTTTTACCCTCTAAAGTAATACTTTCACCACATGCTACCATGATTTTAAATTTACAGTCATCTATAAATTTTATCATATCTCCAGTTAACTTTTCAATTTTATCTACGTCTTTCATGTACATAGCAGCTTTTTCAGCAACAGCTGGATTTGATTTATCTGCTGCTACTTCAGCTAATGCTTGTTTCTTTTCTTCACCTCTTTGATAAGTGTTCTCGTTTGAAATTTGAATGTTTTCTTCAATTGCAACGAAAGCATCAAGAATGCTCTTAGAAACATTCATCGCTAAAAGTGCTAAAAGTACAAGGTACATAAGACCTACCATCTTTTGCCTTGGGGTTTCTTTTCCTCCTGCCATTTTTTATTATCTTATTTTCTATTAATAAATGTTTTTTTAATTTAAAAGATCGATTAACCTTTATTGATAGACATAGCTTTTAACATGTTACCATATACTGTATTCAAATCAGTAAGGTTAGATGATAACATAGCCATATTTTCTTTGTATCTTCTTGTGTCTTCTGTTGAGTCAGAAAGATTCTGCATCATTTCAGTTACTTGAGATTGGAATTTTTCTGTCGTCTCTAAATGTGCAGATGAACCTTTCAATTGTAATTCGTAAACATTGTTCAATGCAGCAAGATTTTTAGATACTTTTTGCATTTGCTCTCCAAATGATTCACCTTCTGCTGAAGATGATGTCATTCCAGATATTGAAACTGACGCTCTTTCGTATGCTTCTGATAAGTTAGATACTTTATCTGACGCTGCTTGTAAACTTGAAACATATGAATCTGTCGCTGCTGCTGCTGAAGACGCTCCCTGTAATTGAGCCACATTTTCACCTAGAGCACGCATTCCATCTCCAAGCCTTTGTAATAGTTCACTATCTATGTTTGCTTCACCCAACATTTTATCTAAATGTTCAGTTACACTTGAATCATTTTTCTTATGAGATACTTGAGGATTATGTTCTTCATGCTCGTGGTCTAATGCATCTGAATTACCTAACGCTAATTCAGGATAAACTAATTCCCAATTCGGATCTTCGTGTAATGGTTCAAAAGCCGATAAGATAAAGATACAAGCCTCAATTCCAAGTCCACCAATTAGCATTACTGTCGCACCTGGCCAGTGTTGAATCTTGAACATCGCCCCAATAATTACGATTGCTCCACCCCAACCGTAAACGAATTTCATGATCGTTTTGAACTTTTTACTTGCGAAAACACCGCCACCGCTTGAACTCATAATCTTTAATTTTAAATTTTACGTTTATTTTTCTTTTTTTTAGCCTTTTTTAACGAAGTTGGATATCACCTTGTGTCTCTTCTCCTCCTTCTTTTGTGAAATCTCTCCCACCACGTCCTAAGTGAGTCATAACATCTCTAAATCCAATATATGACTTCGCACTATCTTGGTATTCATAAGTTCTTGTAGAATTTTGTAGGTAGTAAGCTATATCTTTCCATGAACCACCTCTTAGTACTTTACGTTTCATTGATGGTGGATCCCAATCCATTGCATCATATTTGTAATCTGAGTTTAAATCATGTGAAAACTCATTCATTGATTCATCATAAGCAGTTTCACACCATTCAGCTACGTTTCCAGCCATACAATATAATCCCCATCCATTTGGATTGTAAGAGTATACTTTTACAGTATGGAAACCTCCATCTTCGAAGTATCTACCTCTCATTGGTTTAAAATTCCCTAAGAAACATCCTGCTTCATTTCTGATGTATGGACCACCCCAAGGATATGCAGATAATGCTAAATCTCCTCTTGATGCTCTTTCCCATTCAGCTTCTGACGGTAATCTGAAATCATTTACAAATATTTCTCCCATTGATACTAACCAAGAATTTAATAATTGTGTTCTCCAAATACTAAATGCTTTTGCTTGAAACCAAGTAACACCAACTACAGGGTAATTATCATAAGATGGATGCCAAAAGTACATTTTAGTCATTGGATCATGGAATGCATACGTGAAATCTCTAATCCAACATAATGTATCAGGATAAACATTAATCATCTCATCAATTATAAACCTAGATCTATCTTCGTGACCACGAATAGCATTGTTTTGTCCTTTTTTATTGAAATGTCCTAAATCTAAATCTTGTCCTTGAGGGTCTTTAGTGTATGGATGTGGTGGACTTTCAAGTGTTCTGTGTTCTTGAACTATCTTTTCACCTTGATTGTCATAACCATCAGGAGTAATATTTATACGTCCTCTTTTTGCTGCTTCAATTAAATCTACCCAGTAATATTTATACATTAACTTTCTTGTATCTATTTCTTTTCTTTTAAAGAAACGTTCCGGCTGAGGGTAGTACATGTCTGCTAATAATGGAACCAATTTTGGATCTTCATAATTAATAGGTCTATCCCAATTTAAATTAAATATTTGTCTACCTAATTCTCTATCAGAAGGATCATACTCTACGTATTCCATTGTAGCTTCATCAAAATATAAATCTTGGTAATTAATGTATGCTTTAGCATCATCATCTGTCCATTCTTGATTTTTGTAACCACTAGTTCTATCCTCTGAATTGATATATATTTTATCACGTGCTATTGAATCACGAACCCATTGAACGAACTGGCGATATTCATTATTTGAAATCTCAGTTTGATCCATGTAAAATGCTTGTACAGAAACTGTTTTACTTACAGTTTGATGTAAAAAAGTCACGTCATGATCGTTCTCCCCCATGTTGTATGACCCTGAAGGAACATAAACCATCCCCATTGGAATCTCAGGATAATACATAGGTCTTACTAGTACACCAGTAAGATGTCCTGTTCTTGTACTACAAGAAGCTAGGATTAAACCTACTAAACCGATTAACATTAGTTTTTTCATATCTCTCATTTTTTAAATCTAACCCTTATTTTACTTATTTAAGGGTGTCCTATTTCTTATATAACGTAACCTCTACTAAAATGGTTACAAAATTTATTCATTTTTATTACAACCACCTTGGATGTCTTGATATTTCTAGTGGAGGAATAGGTAAATAGTAACAATACCTTAGTAGTATTTCATGCGACCCTCTAGATACGTTTGATAATTTGTTTGTTGTAATGTCATAAGAATAACCAATTGTGAAGTTTGGAACTGTTGTTGGTGTATATCCTAACATTATTGCTATAGCGTCTGAACTTCTATAAGTTAATCCTGCATAACCATATTTTTCTACTATATATCTAGCGTTTATATCTACTGATGCTAAGTTTAGCTCACTTCTTAAAAGCATTTGAGCATCTATTTTTCCTGGACCTATTTTTCTAGTAGTGTATCCACCCATAACATATAGATGTCTATGTATAGGGTACAATTGATTAAATGTTACGTTGTTAAGTTCCGTTTGATGTTTTATTTCTGAACCATTTATATGTGTCACAGATAGCCCAGCGTAAAAGTTTTTCGCAGACTTATAATATATTCCAAAATTTAAATCTAAACCAGTAGATGAAAATGCAGTAGGTAATGATTTATCAAATGTTCCAGGATCTGACGTAACCCAGTTTGGTTTCATTCCGAAATTTAACATCCCTACACCCAACCCTAACCTCAACTCGTCTGTAGTTGATATTTTTATTGGGTATGAGTAATTCAACATTAAGTTATTTTGTCTATTAAAACCAATAGCATCGTGAAGAAAGGATAAACCTAATCCACCAGGGAAAAAGCGTGACATATTCCCTTCTAAATTTAATATTGCTGAATTTGGAGCGCCGTCTATCTTATCCCATTGATTTCTATATACGGATGTACCTATAAAACCATCTTCAGAACCAGTAGCAGCAGGATTAAATGACATTTTATTAAATATAAAATGCGTCAATAATGGATCTTGCTGTGCTGTTACCTGCACAGATAGTGTTAATACGCTTGTTAATAATAGAAACAATTTTTTACTCATAGTTCTTTCATTTGTTTACAGTTCTTGCATTGCAAAAAAGCAGTAATCGGCGACTAAAATAGATAAATTTATTAACATATACATGTTTTAAACAAAAAAATTCTTTTCGCAATTTATTTAAGTACTATATGAAAGAGGTCTGATTTAGGTCTAACTTAATTTTTGGTATGTTTTCCACCAAAGGTCAGGTATGTCATTTTTCATTGTCATTTCGTAATCACTATAGTTGCAAGGTACCAAATGGTGTCGTTCGTATTTTGAACTTTCAGCTGTTGGATAAGGTACTTCCATCCACCATCTCTCAGATTTGTTACTTTTATAAAATACGATATCATTCTCATATTCTTCTAAAGTTACTGAGAATTTCATATAGTCTTTTTTGCTTCCTATTGGAAAATCTCCTTTTCGTTGATTAACTCCATCAATGAAATACCATATAATTTGTGCAATCAAATGTTCACTCGTTTTAAGCTCTTTATTTGGGTAGTAATTAAATAGTCCAAAAGAAGTTAGTTTATCACTTATTCCTGAGTATTTAGCTATTTGGCAAATTTGGTCTGCGTAAAATCCATTAGGTGAATAGTGTATATTTCCATTAAAATCTGATTTGCGTATAGATTGTAAATCTAAGCTTAGTATATCTGCATTTCTTATATGTGGTTCTGCTTTTTTAAAGTCGTTATTATACTCTCCTAATCTACAAACATCAAAGTATAGTTTCTCAAATAGTTCTAGTTCATTTTTATTTGTTAATGGCGCTTGGCATCCTATATTTGAATGATTGAATAAAAAGCAAGGTCTATGTGTTAATAAATGACTTAAATATCCGTCTTTGTTTATTTTTTCTTCAGGATTACCTAAGTCAAGTTTATGGTCAATTGAGCAAATATTAATCATTTGTTCTAACTTCTCATATCCTTTATACATTGCATAAGTTAGATCTTGTGTACCACCTATAACGATTGGTATAATGTTGTTTTTTACTAGTTCTGCTAATGCTTGAGAGACTGCGTAATAGGTGTCTTCGATTTCTTTACCTGGTAATATTGTTCCTAAATCGTATAGTTTTTTATTCCAATCCGTACCTAGATATAAATCGTACAAAAAAGATCTAAAGTTTTCGCTTTTTTCATTTTTGAAATTTTCTTCTCCATTTCTAAATTCAGGCACATACATAATTGCAATTCCATCTTTTTCTAGTTTAGGGAAATTGTCCTCTGTGTGAATTTTTATTTCTTGACCGATTGAACCTTCATTATTTTTTAGTTCTACTGATACTGGTTGGAAATAAATTGAAATGTCATCCATGATTTTTATTTTAATCAAATCTACTTCATAAATTGATTACAAATTAAGATAACTTTAAAAAGAATTAAGAGGATAAAGTTGAAAACTTACGAGTATAAAAAAAAACCGAAGATTTTGTCTTCGGTTTTTATATTTATGCTATTTCTAGTTTCGATATTTTCGATTTGTTGAATTGTTCTTCTGCATATTTTAAAGTCACCTTAAATTCTTTCACATCTTGAGATGGAAGTTCGAACATAACTTCTGTTAATATTGCTTCACAGATAGATCTAAGACCTCTTGCTCCAAGTTTAAAGTCGAGTGCTTTTTGAACTATGAAATCAAGGACTTCTCCTTCAAATTTTATTTTAATACCATCAATTTCAAAAAGTCTAATATATTGTTTTACTAAAGCATTTTTCGGTTCAGTGATAATTCTTCTTAGGCTTTCAGCATCTAAAGGTTCTAAATAAGTTAAAACAGGAAACCTTCCAATTAGCTCTGGAATTAATCCAAATGTTTTAATGTCGGTTGGATTGATGTATTTAAGATAACTTTCTTCATCAATTTTTTCTTCTGATTTATTAGTGAAACCAATTGCTTTTTTATTAATCCTTCTAGCTATTACTTTTTCTATTCCATCAAAAGCTCCTCCACAAATGAATAATATATTTTTTGTGTTAATTTGAATTAATTTTTGTTCTGGGTGTTTTCTTCCACCTTGAGGCGGTACACTAACAACTGATCCTTCTAATAATTTTAATAATGCTTGTTGAACTCCTTCTCCTGAAACGTCTCTTGTGATTGATGGATTATCACTTTTACGTGCTATTTTATCTATCTCATCAATAAAAACGATTCCTTTTTCTGTCGATTCAACATCGTAGTCTGCAGTTTGTAAAAGTTTAGAAAGTATACTTTCAACATCTTCACCTACATATCCTGCTTCAGTTAATACCGTTGCATCAGCTATGCAAAATGGTACATTTAGCATTCGTGCAATTGTTTTTGCTAGTAATGTTTTACCTGTACCAGTTCTTCCTACTAGAATTACATTTGATTTTTCGATTTCAACGTCATCTTTCTTAACGGGTTGATTTAATCTTTTGTAGTGATTATATACCGCAACGGACAACGTTTTTTTTGCATCATCCTGTCCAATAACATACTCATCTAATTTCTGTTTAATCTCTATTGGTTTTAAGAGATTAACTGTATTTTGAGTATTTTTTTTCTTTACTAATTGCTCTTCAGATATAATTGAATTTGCTTGTGTTATACAGTTTTCACAGATGTGCCCTGTAACTCCTGCGATTAGCATATCAACTTCTTGTCTTGGTCTTCCACAAAACGAGCAACCCGCTTCTTTTTTTGCCATAATTAGAGTTAAAAAAGGTCATTTATCGTAAGATAAATGACCTTATAAATTGAAATTAAAATTTCTATTTATTTTGGATTTCTTAATAAAATCTCATCAATCATTCCGTATTCTTTTGCTTCTTCAGCTGTCATCCAGTAATCACGATCTGAATCAGCCCATACTTTATCGTATGTTTGTTCAGAATGAGTAGCGATTATATCGTATAATTCTTTCTTTAGTTTTTGAATTTCACGAGCTGTAATTTCAATATCTGATGCTTGTCCTTGAGCTCCACCTAATGGTTGGTGAATCATTACTCTCGAATGTTTCAAAGCAGATCTTTTTCCTTTTGCACCAGCACACATTAAAACTGCACCCATAGACGCTGCCATTCCAGTACAAATTGTTGCTACGTCTGGTTTAATGTATTGCATTGTGTCATAAATACCTAATCCTGCGTAAACAGATCCTCCAGGTGAGTTAAGATAAATTTGAATATCTTTTTTTGCATCTACAGACTCTAAAAATAATAATTGAGCATTGATGATGTTTGCTACTTGATCATTTATGCCTGTACCTAAAAAGATAATTCTATCCATCATTAAGCGAGAGAATACATCCATTTGTGACATATTTAACTGACGTTCTTCTATGATGTATGGAGTCAATGAAGACTCAATGTAATGTTCTACATGCATGCTATTAAGCCCCATGTGCTTAGTTGCATATTTTTTAAATTCGTTATTATCAATCATACCATTATTTTATCATTGTTGAATTGTAAAGATAAATGCAAAGTTGATACAATTTTCAAAAAAGGTATGAGTTTTATAAACAATTGATGTTTAATAGGTTCAAATGGATTAATTTTTATAGCTTTTATATTGCTCAATCCATTTGTAATCGGTTACATCTGTCATGATTTTCCAAAAATTTGAATCTTTAAAATAATCACCATCTATTTTTCTAATATTGTAATTTTGAAATAAAAAGAGTTCTTGTGATAGTGATGGGTTAAATTGTTTATTGCTCCAGCCATCACCAAGTGTTATGTCTATTGGATGCCTTTCATAATGCAGTTTCCACAATGAATCAACAGGAATACAATAAGTATAATCTTTAAGTGAAAATGAATCTTTCAGCATTCCACACATTATTTTTTTTTCTACAAAATAATTTTTACGTGTTGGGTTATATATACTTGGCCAATGTCCAGACGCTATTTTAATAAATTCATCTCTACTTAAGTATTTAAGATGTGTTTGAGCTCTGCCATTATCTATATAGGCAATAAACTGTGTTAATGAGCCTGTTGACTGGTAAGACACTTTAATACCAAATGCTCCGTGAGGTGGGTCTACATGAAGAAACGAGCTGGTTAAAACCAAACTTAATATAATTAGTATTTTTATTAAAATGTTCATATTTTAATTCCAATACTTAAGTATAACGAATAATATCTATTTAAGTTACCTTATTTTTTTGTTGACTTTTTTCCAGTGGAAATTTCAATATGTTTTTCGGAGTAATACAGTAGTCTAATTTAATGTCGAATTTATTAACGTTATCGATTATTTCAATCTCCTCAAATAGGTTTATCCCAATGAATAAACAATTTTTTTTGCATTTATTTAAAAAGCGATCATAAAATCCTTTTCCGTAACCAACCCTATTTCCATTTTTGTCAATCGTAAATAATGGGACAATTACGATGTCAATTTGTTTTTCATCTATTATTTTATTGTTAATTGGTTCGGGTATTCCGTAGCTGTTCAGTTCCAGTTTTTCTCCTTTTGAAAATAAATGATGTGTCAAGGTATTGTTACTGAAATCACTTTTGGGAATTGTTACTTTTATAGATGGGTTTTCCTGCCATTGTTTTAAAAAATGGAAGGTGTTAATTTCAAATGCCTTTTTAATAGGGAGAAAAATACTTATAGTTTTATTTCTTAATTCAAATTTTTCAGTAAAAAGAGCAAGAATATTTAAGCTTCTTTTTTCAATTTCGTTACTATCTAATGCTTCCCGTTTATTTTTATAAATTGTTCTTAATTCTTTTTTTAACATAGAGCTACTTAGTTTAGTTACCTAGGTAATTATTTAGCACAAAACGTTTGTTGTTATCGTATATATTCTGTATTTTTGATAAGTTTTTATCAAAAATAATAAATTATATTAGTTAAATGGTTCGATTATATTTCATCTGTACATTGTTTATTGGTTCATCAATTCTTCTTAATGCTCAATCTGACTCCATAGCTATTTTAGATTTTGAAGATTTGGAATCTGAATTTAATGATGAAACTATTGAGACTTTTGGCAATACTAGAATTATTAATGGGCATTCAGTCGAGACATTAAGTAAAGGTGTCTTAGAATTTAGAATTGAGCATAAGTTTGGAGATATAGCTGGTTCTAATGGTGGTGTTCAGACTTTTTATGGATTAGATAATTCTACTGATATTCGTTTTGCTTTTGAATATGGTTTATCAGATAATTTAATGTTAGGTGTTGGTAGGAGTAAAGGTACATCAGCTTTAGCAGATTATGGTTCTCCATATAAGTCTTTGTTAGATGGTTTTGTTAAATACAGATTGCTACATCAAAAAAATGGCAGTTCTCCTATTTCTTTAGCTTTATTAGGTACAACTAGTTATACTTATATGAAACAATCGACTGATATTACTAATGTTTCTAGTTTTCCGAAACAAGTTAATAGGTTTGCATATTCATCTCAATTGAACATTGCTAGAAAATTTGGTAATCGACTTAGCTTAGCTGTTATGCCTACATTTGTTTATCGAAATTTAGTAGCTAGTAATGATGTAAATGGTTTGTTTTCATTAGGAAGTGCTATTCGATATTCTGTGAATTCAAAAATTGGAATTATTGTTGAATATTATCAAAACTTCAATACCTCTGATGTTAGAACAACCAATAAGAATAGTTTAGGTGTAGCTGTTGAATGGAATACTTTTGGTCATGTTTTTACTGTTAATTTGACAAATTCTCTTGGTTTTGGTGAGACACAATTTATACCTTATACCTTTCAAGATTGGAATAAAGGACAATTTAGGTTAGGTTTTTGTATCAGTAGAAAATACAGAAAAGAATAATTTTAAAATTGTAAGAATATGAAGCGTGTTTATTTATTAAGTGTTGTAGGGTTACTTAGTTTGTCATTATTAATTGCTTGTACTAAAGATAAAACTTCAGCAGTTTCTCCAGCTTCAACAAATGTAGATACTTGTTCTGATTCAGTAAGGTATAATAAAAATATCAAAACATTTATTGATGCCAGTTGTATTAGTTGTCATTTTTCTGGTGGTACATCTCCAGATTTTTCTACTTATTCAAAGATATCGCAACATGCTTCTGCTATTTATAGTTCTATTAATTCGGGGAGTATGCCCTTAGGAGGTTCGAAATTAGCTGATTCAACTATTCAGAATATGCAATGTTGGATTAATCAAGGTAAAATAAATAATTAATTTAATAAATAAAACAAGAAATGAAAAAAGTAATATACCCAGCTTTAGCTGTAGTTTTAATGTTAACGTCAGCATTTATGTCGGTAACAAATCAGGAATGGAAGATTAAAGATGATTACTCTATTAAGTTTACGAGTAAAGATCTATCTGGAATTTTTAAAGAGTTTTCTGGTGAAATATTATTTAATGAAAAGGATTTAGCTAGTTCTAAGTTTGATTTAGAAGTGAAAGTTTCTTCAATTAGCACAGGGAATGGAATGATGAATAAAAAAGCATTGTCTAAAGAGTGGTTTGATGCAGCTCAATTTTCAGCAATTAAATTCATTTCTTCTAAAATAGAAAAGAGTGATAAAGGTTATGCTATAATTGGAGATTTAACAATTAAAGGGACTAAGAAATACACTAAAATACCAACAGTTTACAAGCAAAATGGAAGTGAAGCTAGTTTTACAGGTGTTTTTTATGTGAAAAGATCAGTTTTTAATTTAGGATCAGCGAGTGATGCTGTTCCTGATGTTTTAAAAGTTGAGTTTAGTGTTCCTGTTTCAAAATAAAAAATATAGTATGTTTAAAAAATCTTTTTTTCACAGTATTTCAGCAGGCTTAATTTCTTCAATAGCTTGTTATTTATATGTTTCAATTCTTAGGGATGAATTTATGTATGATTTCTCTGAGGTTCTCTCTATTTCAAATGTTGTAGGGGCTTGTTTCTTTTCTTGTATTTTGGCATCTATTTTTCACACATTAGCGAATCATTTTCTTCCAAAAATGGGGGACATTCTTTTTCATGTATTCTTTGCTGTAATCGTTTTTGCGAGTTTATTAGGTCCAATGTTATTTAAGTTGCCACTTGATTTTGATAAGGATTTAACGTTGATTTTTCCTACGTATGCTATGGTGTTGCACTTTTTTCCAGCGCTTATTTGGTTAACGCTAAAACCAATATTTAATAAATAAATATTTTATGAAGTATAGAAATTATTCTTTAGTTATTTTTTTAATTGCATTTACCTTTATTTCGTTCATTAAAGAGAATAAAAAAGGGGTAATTGGAAAGCATACAAAACAACATTATCCATCAGGAGTTTCAGGTGGTTTTGCAGGAGCTCCAAGTGATCAGAATTGTACTGTTTGTCATTCAGGTTCTACTCAATCAGGAGCAGGAGTTAATTTATTGGCTTTAAGTCAAAATGGAAACAATGTAACATCTTATGTCCCTGGAGAAGTTTATACAGTTTCTTTAACTACTTCGCAATCTAATTCCGTAAGAGGGTTTCAAGCTGTCGCTATGAATAGCTTAAATCAGATTTCTGGTTCTATCGCTGTACTTTCTAATGAATGCGCTAAAGTGTTAAGTGGAAGAGCTACACATAATCAATCGACATCATCTTCTTGTGGTTCTGAATGGAAGTGGGAGTGGACAGCTCCTTCTACCGATGAAGGACAGGTGACGTTTTATGTCTCAACGTTAGCAGCAAATGGAAACGGATCCACAAGTGGTGATCAGGTTTATTTGTCTCAACATGTTGTTGGAAATACCCTAGGGTTTTCTGAAACTTCGATAGAAGATCGCTATGATTTCCGTTTAGGTTATAACCAAGAATCGAATAATTTGGCGGTGAATTTTGACGCATTGCTGGTTCAAAATTTACATATCAACTTGACTGATATAACTGGGAAATCAGTTTACAATTATAGATTAGGGAATAGTTTTATAGGTGAAAATAGTTTGAGTATTTCGTTACCTAATGATCTTAAGAATGGAATGTATATTGTTAATTTTTTTATTCATAATAATGTTTTGACTAAAAAAATCTATATCCAAAATTAAGACCCTAGTCTTTTAGTCATTATAGAATTTACTTTTTTAAAGAGTTGGAATGGGTTATAAGTTCTCCATTCTAACTCTTCTAATTCTCCACCCATTGCAAAATAGTTATCTATATTACCTTGCTTAAATTCGTTGGTGACATGTTCATGGAAATTAACTGCGGCAATCCATCCTTCATCTAATTCATCTGCCCATTCTTCGTAATAACAATCATCTGAGTAATGAAAATTTAAAACATTTTCGCCTATTAAAATAAATTTATCAATTCCTTCTTGCATTAATGTCTCAATGATATCTCTTTTAAAAGTCATGATATCATTTTCAATCGCATCATTCCATTCACCGATCATTTCAATGATAATATAGCCTTCATTGTAATCAGCATATAATATTTTAATAAACAATGTGGGCGAACCTATAGAATCCCATTGTGGGTGGATATAAAAGTTGTAAATACTGTTTTGAAATTCAAACTCACTGTATTCTTGCTCATAAAATGGAGAGGCAGGATCTTCTGAAGCTACGTAATAATTTCTCCAATCATAAAAGGGTTCTACTAAATGCATCTTCAAAATTAATTTAAGATTTCTTATTTGGCACTGTTTTAGCTAATTAATTATTAACATCAGTTCGTTTAATTCAACTTTGTCAAAACGCCATAAAATAGATAGATAGGACATTTTTTAAATCAGAATATCAGGATATTTCGAAGTTAAAAATGGAAGTAGATGTCTGTTTTATGGTGAAAAGTACAAATGAAGCTATTAATTTTTATTTCGATTACTGCGTTATATTTTACGCGATAGCCCGCTATCCCTTGATAATATGCCTTGTTCTCAAAAATAAAATTTATTTTGACTTTGTTTTATTAATTGAACTGATGTTATTAGTTATTTTTACATATAAATAAAATAGCTTTTTACTCGTTTTTTAATTATTAACTTCAATTATTTTTTTATGAATCGTTTATTGATTTTTTCAGCATTTTTTTTAGTTTTATTTTCTTGCAGTAAGCATGAAGATTATACTATTAATCAACAAGTTTCGGCTTTTTTAAATGACAATGACTCTACTGTTTTGTTCGGAAAAGTAGAAGTAAATCAGATTTTGAATAAAACAGGTTTTAAAGAAATTCCAAAGTTTGGGAATTTAATATCTTCTGTAATTGGAGAATTTCAGCAAGTGATTCAATCTGAAGAACCAATTTATTTTGCTGTAAATGGACCTTTGGAGGTAAATGGTATACCTGAAACTGTTTATGGCTTTCTGGCTATTAAAAATGCTGACTCTTTGGTTGAAGTTTTAACTAAGAAAGGGTATGATTTTGATAAAAAAGACGATTTGTACTTATCTCAATTTGATGATGTAACAGTTGGAATAAAGAATAAAACGGCAATTATAGTATCAAAAAAAGGAGATTATGATGGCGAAGGATATATCTTAAGTGCTTTTGATAAAATCACTAAAGATGAGTCTAAAGGTGTTGTAAAAGAAATTTTAAATGCTAAAGGAGATATCGTTATTGGTTATGGAATAGAAAATGCATATATTTCTTCAAGTGCAAAAATGGAAGGCTTAACTGAAGGGTTAAAAGCAGAAGTGAAAGAAATGGTAAAAGATAGTTATGGTTTACTTTCTCTTCATTTTGAAAAAGGTGAGGCGCGTATGGTTTCTAAAAATTATTTCTCACCTAAATTGAAAGAGCAATTATTTTTCAATAAAGATGAAAATGGATCAATTGTGAAACGCCTAGGAGAAGGAAATGCAAGAATTGGTCTTTCTATGAATGTTGATATGGTTAAACTTCAAAAGTTTTTGAATAAATATTCTCCAGGATTTATTGATCAAGTAGCAAGTTTAGTTGGTGGTCCAGCTCAAATGGCTTTAATGATGGGGGGAGATGATCCTTTGTCAGGTTTGTTAAGTGGTGAATTAGGATTTGTTATGTTTGGTGAGCCAGATAAAAATGGAGCTACTGTTCCTAGTTTTAATGCTTATGTTGGTTTTGGTAAACAAGGTAAATCTTTAGCGCAAATGGCTTCTTCCTTTTTGAATCGTGATGATTTGAAAACAATTATTAATGAAAAAGGTGTGAGTTGTTTTACTTCAGTTGAAAATGAACCAAATGGAGGGAAGTTAAAATTGCCAATAGGATGCCAGTCATTCGGAAAAAAAGCATTTACTGGTTTTGTAAATGTTGAAGGTATGGACATGACCTCTTTTAATTTATCAAATGAGTATAAAGTGTTAGAACTTGTTAAGTATATTTCTTTTGAATTTGATGAAGATGGAGGAGAAATTATAGTAAAAGCTAAAGATCCAAATGTAAATGTTTTAAAGCAAGCAGTAGATTTTTATTTAAACGAGTTTGCAGATCAAATTGGAGCGATGTCATTGTAATTAAGTCACTAAAGAATAAAAATTAAATTGTATGCTTTCTAAAGATAATTGGAATCCTTTATCAACTGAAGAGAAAAGAGTTATTCTTAATAAAGGAACTGAAATGCCTTTTACAGGTGAGTTAAATGATGTTT